>Ga0334722_10000181_pt1 | contig 94761 bp, 114 predicted proteins | sample C3_bottom_MG_FD_207210 | JGI IMG/M metagenome (GOLD analysis project Ga0334722, IMG submission 207210) | Sediment microbial communities from Yellowstone Lake, YNP, Wyoming, USA - C3_bottom | ecosystem: Environmental > Aquatic > Freshwater > Lake > Sediment | place: USA: Wyoming | collected...
AGTTCATCAAGGCGAAGACCGGCGAGCTGAAGGACGCGCATCTGCAGAACTTCAACATATCCGTCTTCGTGGACGACACGTTCATGGAGAAGGCGCTTGGCGTAGACCAGAGCCCGAGATATCCCCTGATCAACCCGCGCGCCTTCTACGATAGAACCGGCAAAAAGCCAGTGGAATATGCCGACATCTCGAAGGAGGTGGAGGCGCCCAAGGAGGCCGTCTGGGGCGAGGTGGACGCCCGCAACCTCTTCCGCGAGATAGCCGAAGGCGCTTGGGACTCCGGCGACCCTGGCCTCATATTCAAGGCTAACCTAAATGCCTCGAACCCGCTCCTCGGCGTCGAAATAGAAATAGCAGGCACACGCTTTACATACATATGGAGAGCAGTTAACCCATGTGCAGAGACTCAGCAGAATCCATTCGAAGTTTGTAACCTTACTCATATCAATTTGGTAAAGTTCGTGAAGCCGAACTGCACGGGCAGGACGTTTGAGGAGAAGCTGAGGTGCATCGACTGGGAGGGGCTGGCGCAGGCGGCGCGGGTGGGCACCCGCTTCCTAGATGACGCCATCGAGAGGAGCCGCACGGGCATTAAGGTGATAGACGAGATGAACTCCGCCACGAGGAAAAACGGGCTTGGGATAATGGGCTTCGCCGAGCTTCTAATAAGGCTGGAGATCCCCTACGCCTCTTGGGAGGCCGTGGAGCTCGTCAACCGCATCATGGGCTGGATATACGTCCACGCCCTGGACGAGTCGGCGGAGCTGGCGCGGGAGAGGGGGCCCTTCAAGTTCTTCGAGAAGTCGATATATGCAAGGGGGGAGATCCCTGTGTTGAAGTACCAGGACTTTGTCTGGAGCAGGTGGGAGAAGGTGAAACACGTCTACCCCAGGGAGCTTCAGGAGACTGGCGACCGCCTTAGGGACATCACCATGCGGACTAGGGAGTGGCTGAGGCCGCATCTCGATAGGCTTAGGGAGAAGGTGAGGGGCGGCGTGAGGAACTCCGTGGTGCTCTCCATAGCGCCAACCGGCAGAACCAGCATACTGGCCGGCACCACCAGCGGGATAGAGCCCGTGTTCGCGCTGGCGTTTCTCCGCAACGTCACTGTGGGCACCCTCGTGGAGTACTACGAGCCGGGGATAGAGTACCTCAGGGCGAAGGGCCTTTGGATCCCTGAGGTGAGGAGGGCCGTCGAGGAGACGGGGATGTTGAGGGACGCCCCCGTGCCCGAGGGCGTCAAGCATCTGCTGGCGACAGCCATGGAGATAGGCTGGCTCTGGCACGTCCTCATGCAGGCGAGCGCCCAGCAGTGGGTGGATCAAGGCATCTCCAAGACGATAAACATGCCCGCCAATGCGCCCAGCGGCGATGTGTATTGGGCGTTCGCGTTCGCGTGGGCGATGGGGGTCAAGGGCATCACCGTATATAGGGATAAGTCCAAGTCGGTGCAGGTGATATACACCGGCTTGAAGCAGGAGATAAAGAAGAGGCTCGCGGAGACCAAGATCGCTGTGAAGCCCATATCGCTAGATACCTCCATAGATGAGGCGGCCGCCGAGGCGAAGCTGAAGGCTCTGGACGAGGGGAAGGATCCGTATTGTAAGACGGGGGAGTGTAGCTAACCGTAGGCATCAAAAATTAGGCGTCCGGCGCATCTACATGTTTGATCTCATAATCAAGGCGGTGAGGATAGGCCTGCTGGCGCTTCTAGGCTCCGTCATATATTCCGTATTTTACCTATGGCTCTATGGGCTTTTCGATGTTAGAACAATATTAATTGGAGTGTATACTACTACGTTAATATCGATAATTCCATATATATTTATAAATATAATTCATAATGCTAAGAATAGATATGATGGGCGTTGGATAATCTACATCGCGCTGTCCATATCGTTGCTGTTTTCCGTGTCGGTCGCATACGCCAGGTTGCTATCGCTGGGTAGCTATATACAGCCCATATCGGTCCCTCAGCTCCGCTACGACGGCACCTTGGCGCTGTCCCTCGCTCTGTTGGGTCTAGCCTCTCTGCTCTACCTAGGCTCCGTGGCCCCCGACGCGAGGAGGATAGCCGACAGATTTATCCTAGCGCTGAGGGAGGGACGCGAGGAGGAGTACGAGGTGGAGGTAGTTTAGTTTTTATTCTGCGGCGATACTCCACAAGGTGGATGACTACATGGAGCTTGTGAGGTATCTAGAGTCCCAAGCGCTCTATCGCCTAGTCGACGTGGTGAAGTACAGAGGCGGCCGGCGTTATATATTCAAGACCTCGATAAGGGACGGCGAGGTGTATATACACCTAGTTTTCTATAAGGATAGGGCGTACCTAGAGCTGTGGCCCCAGAGCTTCGCCATACCCATGGCCACCTACGACCTCGACAAGCAGTCGCCATCCATGCCGCTGGCTATAGTCAATATACTCAGGAGGACATAAAGCGTATTAGAATATAAGGAGAGCCCAACCGCCCTACATGTCTTGGAGCGTGCTAGAGGCGTTGCGAAACAGTCCCGATATCGTCAGGAAGACGTTAGTCGCCAGACGTATGGACGTCTCGCTGGTGGACAGATTTCTCGAGATTGACAACAGATGGAGGGAGCTGAAGAGGGAGATAGACGAGCTGAGGCATCAACACAACGTGCTGTCGAGAGAGGCCTCGCGGGCCCCGCCGCAAGACAGGAAGGCGATAGCCGAAAAGGCGAAGGAGCTTATCGAGAGGCTGAAGGATCTGGAGGAGCAACTGAAAGCTGTGGAGGCGGAGCGGGAGAGGCTCCTTTACTCTTTCCCAAACCTAATCCATGAATCGGTCCCCGTATGTCCTGAGGGCGTCGACTCGATCCCGGTGAGGTACTGGGGCACGATAAAGGTCGCCCGGAGGGATTTGGAGAGGCTGGCGGGCATGGATCCCCGCCCCGAATATGTGGTCGTGGATAGAGCTCCGGTGGGACATGCGGACGAGGCGGAGAACGTGCTCGGGATGGTAGACACATTGAAGGCAGGCGAGGTGGCGGGCAGCAGGTTCTACTATCTCCTGGACGACCTGGTCTGGCTGGACTTCGCGTTGTCTCTCTACGCCATGGAGCATCTGGCCTCGAAGGGCTTTAGGCCTATAGTGCCTCCTTATATGTTGAAATATGATGTAATTAGACGTATAATAGACCTGGATACATTTAAAGATGCTATATATAAATTAGATAATGAGGATCTATATTTGATAGCTACCGCGGAGCACGGCATAGCCGCATATCTCTACGGGCGCGATCTGCTCGAGGAGGAGCTACCCCAGCTCTATGTGGGGTGGTCGCCTTGCTTCAGGAGGGAGGCCGGGGCCGGCAACAGAGACATAAAGGGGATATTCAGAGTCCATATATTCCACAAGGTCGAGCAGTTCGTCTTCTCGCTGGCCGAGGAGTCGTGGAGGTGGCATGAGGAAATAACGAAGAACACGGAGGAGTTGATGCAGGGGCTTGGCCTGCCTTATAGGGTGGTCAATATATGCGCCCACGACCTCGGCTCCCCGGCGGCTAAGAAGTACGACATAGAGATATGGTACCCGGCGCAGGGAACCTATAGGGAGCTCGCCAGCTGCTCCAACGTCACCGATTGGCAGTCCTACCGTCTAGGCATTAGGGTCACGAGGAAGGGCATGAGGCGCGAATACGTCCATACGCTCAACTGCACAGGTCTGGCGACGACGAGAACCATCACGGCAATTCTGGAGAACTACCAGAGGGAAGACGGCGCCGTAGAGATACCGAAGATTTTAAGAAAATACCTAGAGCCTATCGCGGTAGCGCCCAAGGATTATATAATGCCTAAAAATATTCGCAAATAGTTATTTCAGATTATAGCCAGTAGTCAGCCGCCTCTCGACGGATTCGCACATCTTAGTTTCGGCATCAAGTCTCCTCGGCCAGCTCGGCGGCCTTTTCCACGCCCGCAAGGTGGGACAGGCTACATCGGCCTATCCGCAATAGGAACAACCGTAGGGCCGGCTCGGCGCCCCCGGCGATGCGCAACGCCTCGCCTTTAAATATTGAACGATATAGCCCTCGATGATGAGGTAGCTCGCGGCCTAGGATGACGAAGAGGCATACTGCCTGACTCCTTAAAAACACGTGGCTGTGTTGCCTTGTGAGGGTGGCGTTCATAGGGCGGTTCCAACCGCTTCATTTAGGCCACGTCAAGGTGCTGGACTGGCTCTTGGAACGGTACGACGAGGTGCTCGTGGTCATAGGCTCCGCCGATAAGGGCGTCACCAGGGATAATCCCTTCACGGTTGGCGAGAGGATGGAGATGTTTCTGCGGACTTTCGACAGACGCCTAATCCTATGTCCAGTGCCCGACACCGACGGCGGCTCCAGCCTATGGGGGGCCTACTTGAGGCATTGGTGTCCTCGCTTCGAGATAGCCTTCTCTAACAACGGCTATGTGAGGGCTGCGCTACGTTACGCCGGGATAGACGTGCGGGAGCATCCGCTCTTCGACAGAGAGGCCCTCTCGGGCAGGCGCATAAGAGAACTGATAGCAACGGGGGATCAGAGGTGGCGCGAATTGGTTCCACAGAGCGTGTCGGACCTCATAGAGGAGGTCGACGGCGTCAGGAGAATACGAACCCTCTACGAGGAGGGTTAGGTTTATATAGCCGGCCGTCCCGGTCGGCATGGGCGAGGAGGGCGCCGAGGAGGTAGGCCTTGGCGAAGCCGCCGGCGGCTCCGGCGAGCGGAAGATCTATATGTGCATGAGGTGCGGCCGTACCTTCTCCAGAAGCGAGATGGAGATACTGCCGGGCATACGCTGTCCCTACTGCAACTACAAGATTATACTTAAGGTAAGGTCCCCCATGGTTAAACGGATCCCCGCGGTGTAACGGCGCTGAGTATCCTCGCCGCTGTCAACATCAGTCTGACCACCTTGGCGCCGCCTATATCGGCGTGGTCGTTGATAGGCGAATACTCCATTATGTCGACGGCTGGCGGCCTCGTGGCCAGTAGTACGTCCACGTAGATGCCTTCCAGCTCTCTGAAGGTAAGCCCGCCGGCCTCTGGGGTCCCTACGGCGGGGAACTCCGCTGGATCCATCACATCCAGGTCCAAGGACACGTAGACGGTCCCGCTTGACGTGGATAGGGCGTCCAGGACTTGGCTCCTAGAGATCTTCCTGTTGCCCTCCACGACGTAGAACCCGTTGGATCTGGCGTATCTCAGCTCCTCGTCGTCGAACGCCCTTACTGCTATATATATTATATAAAGATTGAGCTCCTCGGCGGCGCGCCTCGCGAAGGTCGCATGGGACAGCTTCTGGCCGGGCGGCCACTCGTCCCTCGTATCCATATGGGCGTCGATGTGCACGTACGTCTTCGGCCTAAGTGCTCTGAGGGCTGCCAGCGTAGCGGTGTGCTCCCCGCCTATCATTATCCAAGGCGGCCCTAGGCTCTTCAGAAGGCGCTCCACGCCGGCTAGGTTCTCCGAGGGGGCTCCCCGCAGAAGCTCCGCATCGCCGGCATCGCACGGGCTCTCCGCGTTGCCGAAGACGGTGTTGTACTCCAGATAGGGCAGTATCTGCCTCACCTTGGCCGGCGCAAACCTCGTGCCCGGCTTGAAGCTCAACGTGTCCTCCATGGGCACCCCGATGATCTTAACCTCATCGCTTCTGCAAGCCCGAATCACGCAGCTACGCCCATCGGGCCTTAAATTAATTTAACAGGTTCTTCTAGGGGGCTATGCAGAGGAGCGAGTTCGTAGCGGATATAGCCGTAAGGAGGGGGTTCTACTGGCCCTCCTTCGAGATATACGGCGGCGTAGGCGGCTTTTACGACTACGGCCCTCTAGGGGCCCTCACCCGCCGCAATATCGTCGAGAAGTGGCGTAGAACCTTCGTGCTGCCCTATCAAGACATAATGGTAGAGATAGAGACGCCTGTGATAATGCCCGAGGCCGTCTTCAAGGCGTCAGGGCATCTAGAGCATTTCACCGACTACATCGTCACCTGCCAGAAATGCGGCAGGAAGTTCAGGGCGGACCACTTGATAGAGGAGGTGCTCTCCCAGAGGGGGATAAAGCTAAGCCTAGAGGGCCTCTCCGGGGAGCAGCTCGACGAGATAATAGCCAGGTACGATATAAAGTGCCCCGCTTGCGGAGGCCCCCTCGGCAGGTCCGAGAGGTTCAACCTATTATTCAAGACGAACATAGGGCCGTACGCCAACGAATACGGCTATCTGAGGCCCGAGACGGCGCAGGGCATGTTTGTTTCGTTTCCTCGGCTGGCCGACTACATGGGCAGGAGGGTGCCCTTCGGCGTGGCGCAGATAGGCAGAGTTGGGAGGAACGAGATCTCGCCTAGGCAAGGCTTGATCAGACTCAGAGAGTTTTCGCAGATGGAGATAGAGCTCTTTTTCGATCCGCAGAACCCCGGTTGCCCGTATTTCGCCGAGGTTGAGAGCCTGGAGGTGCCCATAGTCCCCGAGGAGGAGGTGGCGAGAGGGAACACCGAACCCCAGTTCCTCACGGCGAGGGAGATTGTGGCCAGGGGCCACGCCAACGAGTGGATGGCGTTCTTCATGGCGCTTTCGGCCAAGTTCCTGAAGGAGCTGGGGGTGCCGCTTGAGAGGCAGAAGTTCCTGGGGAAACTGCCGCAGGAAAGGGCTCACTACAGCGCCAAATCCTACGACCAGATGGTTCTTACAGAGAGGTTCGGCTGGGTCGAGGTGTCCGGCCACGCCTACAGGACCGACTACGACCTGTCCAGACACGGCGAGTACAGCGGCCACGAGATGCACCTAGAGCGGAGGCTCAAGGAGGCCAGGGAGATAGAGGAGGTCAGAGTCTACCCCAATCCAGGCGCGTTGAGGGAGAAGTACGGCGATAGGATCGGGGAGGTCATCAAGGCCGTGCAGAAAAACTCGCAAATGATCGCCAAGTCCCTCGCCAGCGGCGCCGAGAAGGTCGAGGTCGAGGGCTACGAAATAACGCGAGATATGGTCTTCCTGAGGCGCGAGGTGAGGCGCACAGACGTGGAGAAATTCGTGCCCCACGTCGTCGAGCCCTCCTTCGGGCTCGACAGAATTCTCTACGTGGTGCTGGAGAGCGCCGCCGTGGTGGAGGACGGCAGAAAATACCTGAGGCTTCCCTCGGACATAGCGCCTATAACCGTCTGCGTTCTGCCCATAGTCAAACGGCGCGACTACGTCGCGATAGGCGCCGACTTGGCGAGGAGGCTCTGGCGCGCCGGAATAACAGCGTTTTATGACGACGAGGGCACTATAGGTAGCAGGTATGCCAGATGCGACGAGATAGGGACGCCGATCGATGTGACCATAGACGAGACGACCCCGAAGGACAACACGGTGACCATGAGGGATAGGGATTCGCGGAGACAGATCAGGCTGGATATCGGCAAGGTAGTCGAGTTCGCGGCCGAGATAAAGTCGGGAGTGCCTTTCGACGAGGCGTCCAAGCGCTTGGGCGGCATCCCGTTCAAAGCTTAAATAAACACCAAGCCGTTCTTACTGTATGGGCGAGATAGAGAGGGGCCGCAAGGTCCTAGTTCCGCCGTTTCTGAAGCCCCAGAAGGAGGAGAGAAAAGCCGTCAAGGAGGAGAGACGGTTGAGAGCTAAGGCGGTCGACGAAGTCGAGAGAGGCAACGCTAAGATCAACAAATCTGTGGCTGAGGAGTACGGGTCGGTCGAGGAGGTGGAAATAGTCGGAGGCGAGAAGAGGAGGACCTTCAAGGCGCTCGCAGACGAGAAGGTGCCCCAACAGGAGGTTTGGGTTAACCCCGAGGACTTAAAGTCGCTCGGCATAGCCGAGGGCACAATAGTCACTGTGCGGAGGATTAAATGAGGGGTGTCCTGAGGGGTTTGGCCGTCGTAGTCGAGGACGTCGAGGAGGCCCGGAGGCTGTACAAGAGCGGGTTCTACGGGAAGTTTCTGCTGAAGGACAAAGTTAAGCTAGAGGAGGTCGACAAGATGGAATCGCCGCTTGTCCTATCGCTGTACGAGGCCCTCTATCTTGCCGAGAGAGATCTGCTGGAGGTCTACGACGGTGAGAGAAGGATAGATATAGATGAACTTAGAAAAATAGGCGAGAATAATCTAAGGAATTTTGACGAAATTTATTTGATATATAAATATTTTAGAGATTTAGGATATATAGTTAAGTCAGGCCTGAAGTTCGGCGCTTTGTTCTCGGTTTACGAGAAGGGGCCTGGGATAGACCACGCCCCCATGGTCGTCGTGTTTCTGGAGCCCGACCGCGGTATCAGCGCCACCGATATAGCCAGAGGCGGCAGGCTTTCGCATTCGGTCAAAAAGACGTTTACGCTGGCCACGGTGTTAAAACCAAGCAACGAGGTCGCGCTGGTAGGATTCAGGTGGGCAAAGCTTTAGTCTATTTTCAGCTCCGCGGTGCCCACTTCCCCTGCCTTTATCGCCGATATTTGGAGCACGCCGTCTTTGTATATCGCCCTGGCGCTGTCCACCCTAAGCCTGAACGGCAACTCTATACGTCTCTGTATGGGGAAATTGGCCGCCCTCTCCCTAATGACGGCACGGCCGGGCACGTCGGAGTTGGGCAACGCGGTTATCTCTACTGCGTGCTCGAAGAGCTTGACCTTTATAGAGTCTTTCCTGAAGCCCGGCAGATCTACCATAATCAGCAGGTTCTCGCCTTGTTCATATATATCTACGTCGGGCTCGCGTTCTATCTTGCCCACGTTGGCCGTATAGAGCTCTTTCAACCCTTCTTCTATCTTTTTTATAGGCTCCATATAGCCTTTAGGGGAGTCCTCTAAATTGGACCCTTTAAACAATTGAGATATTTGAAAAGTATTCCTGTATCACTTTTTCTGTTTCTGTTTCTGGGGCTTTACCTCCCCCACGATCTGGCCGTACATATTTATCGGGAATTGATAGCCGCACTTGGGACACGCTATGCTGAAGCCCATGTTGTACCAACTCTCCCCTATCTCCACCTCGAACACATGTCCGCACTTGGGGCACTTGGCCTTCACCTTCAAGGTGCGCTCAGGCATTCCGCCGGCATATTCCCAATCCTCGGGGAAATTCCATTCCTCGCCCTCCGACATGGCCCTCCCTCAAACGCGTTTTTAAATAATTAACGGGCGACGGTTTTTAATAGAGGACCAAGAGGGCACGTGTCGCTTTCCCGCTACGTCGAGGGGCTGGAGGATCTCCGCATCTACGATCCGCCCTACGAGGGGTTCCGGATAGCGCGAGGGCTTAAGGAGACGGAGGGCTCGGCGACGCCGTACTTCAGAGAGGTGGGGCCGGGCGTCGACGGCGTCGGCAATTTGATCGACAGGAGGTCTAAGCTCCTGAGGATCTTGGGCGCGCGTAACGACGAGGAGGCGTACAGGGCCTTGCTCTCCGCCGAGGACGCCCCGGGCAAGCTCGACGTGGTGGGCGCCTGGGTCGACGACTACAAGACGGTCGACACGTTACGCAAGCTCCCGCTGGTGAAGTACTACGAGAAGGAGGCGGCTCCATATATCACCTCCGCCATCATCACGGCCAAGGCGCCGGATGGGGCCTACAATGCCTCTATACATAGATTCACCCCTATAGACGACGATAAGGCCGTCGTTAGGCTGGTTCCGCGGCACCTATACACTATATACCGTAGATGGCTGGATATGGGGAGGGACACGCCTGTGGCGGTGGCGTGGGGGGTCCATCCGGCGGTCCTGCTGGCGGCGGCCTCGTCGCCCCCATATGGGGTCTTCGAGCTCGCCGTGGCCGCCCGCCTCCTGGAAGGCCTAAAGGCCGTCGAGCTGGACAACGGGACCTACGCGCCCTATCTATCGACGGTGATAATGGAGGGCTACATAACGGGGCAGCTGGCCGACGAGGGGCCCTACGTCGATGTGGTGGGCACCTACGACGTAGTCAGAAAACAGCCCGTGGTCAAGATAGAGCGCATATATGTGTTGAGGAGCTCCGCCGTTGTGCACTACCTACTGCCGGCAGGCTTGGAGCACCAGCTGTTGATGGGCTTCGAGAGGGAGGCCAAGATATGGCGCGCCGTCTCCTCGGTGGTCCCCAAGGTGGTTAAGGTCAGGCTCACTCAGGGCGGCTTCGGCTGGATGCATGCGGTTATCTCCATAAGGAAGAACGTCGAGGGCGACGCCAAGAACGCCGCCTTAGCCGCATTCGCGGCGCATCCCAGCCTGAAGCACGTGGTGGTGGTCGACGACGACATAGATCCGGATGACCCGCGCGACGTGGAGTGGGCGCTGGCCACGCGTTTTCGGGCTGATAGGGGGCTGTTCGTGATACCCTACGCGCGCGGCTCGACGTTGGATCCGATGGCCCTAAACGACGAGGGCTTGACGTATAAAGTGGGGGTCGACGCGACGCGGCCTCTGGATAGAGATCCGCGCATGTTTGAAAAGGCGAGGATACCATAAAAATGGAACTATCCGGGCTACTGTCTTCCTAACTATAATGTCGGCGAGTTCCGCGTATTTCCTGAAGTGATCTAGATGTTATTTAAAGAGTTCGAGTTGTTTAATGTTGCTATTTTTATCGCAACCATGTATGGCTCCTTGCTTGTTAACGCATTTATTAGTACAATTATCCTCTTGGCATCTTCCTCTTTGCCACCTGGGACGTTGACGCTGGGTACGGTGTAGCCGCGCGGTTTGTTTAGCTCATCGCGGCGGAAAGTTATAATCCACATATCCTTTACGCCATCTACCTCCGCCCTTATCTTGATGCGGAGTTTGCCCTCATTTTCCTCTATCTCTACGTTCTGTATCTTGGCGTCTTTAGGTATGAAGCCTTGCGTACAGAAACGCGGTAACTGCTATGTGGAGAACGTAAGTCTGACGGCGTAGTTAGCCGTATGAAGGCAAGGTAGGCGTATCACCTCAAGGGGCAGCAGAGCCATAAGATATATACTGAAAGCGTATTTTTGACGATGTCGTATGACCACGTAATAGGCGTGGTGGAGACTGTCCGCAGAATAGCGGACGCCGTCTCCGGGGGCGAAGTGGTCGAGATAGAGACGGCGCATGTGTCGGGCGTGTCCTATCTGACTCTGGGCGAATACGGCGTGAGGTTCATAGAGGAGCTGGCGGCGTCGGGGGCCAAGGTAAAGGTTTTCACCACGTCGAACCCCTCCGGGGTTGATATCTCCTCGTTTCTAGAGGTTTCGCGGGAATTTGCGGCCGGCCAGCGGAGGGTGATAGACGCGTTCCTCAAGATGGGCATCTCGCCCATCTCTACATGTGCGCCTTACGAGTTTCTGAGAGTTAAGCCGGGCACGGTGCACGCATGGGCGGAGTCCAACGCCATAACCTACATCAACACGTTTAGAGATGCCTGGTCGGACAAGAACCCCGGTCCGCTCGCCCTGCTGTCTGCTGTGGCGGGCTTCGTGCCGAAGACGGATATGTACACGTCCGAGGGGAGACGGCCCACGGCGAGGATCCGCGCCAAGATTGCGGCCGACCCCCTCAAGGCCGGGCTGATAGGCGCCTATATCGGCGAATCTCTCGGCTCGGGCATCCCGTACATCTCGGACCTAACGCTAAACGGCGAGGAGGCCCGCCGTGAATTCGCGGCGGCGCTCTCAACGTATTCCTCAATAATTTTCGCCGTGTTGGAGGGTGTCACGCCCAACTGGAGGCGCTATCTGGCGGCGGCCGATTTTAGGGATAGGATAACCATATCTGAGGAGGATTTATCAAAATATCTTAAAGACCTAGATAATCCCGATGTAATATATCTGGGCTGTCCCCATTTAGATTTAGAAACTCTATTGAGAATATCCAAGGTCGTTTTTGAAAGAGGCCGGACGAAGAGGCCTATCTACATATCTACATCGCCTGGGGTGTACGGCGCCTTGAGAGAGCTGGTGGATAGGCTGAGGGGATACAACGTGTATGTCTTCGCCGGGTCGTGCTTCGTCGTATCTCCGTATACGAGAAGATTTAGGGTCATAGCCACCGACTCCATGAAGTCTGTATACTACATACCGAGGCTTCACGGGGTGAAGACAATACCCTGCGAGACAACTAAGTGTATCGACTATGCCTACGCTTAAGCCCGTAGTGAGAGGCAGTGGGGCTGTGCGGGCGGAGGTCGTGAAGCTAGGCCCTATATCGTTCCTTGGGGATCTGGATCCGGAGAGCGGCGTGATATCCGGCGTCAGGATATCCGGCAAGATCCTCGCGGTGCCCTACGTGAGGGGCTCCACGGTCGGGCCCTACGTGCTCTGGCACGCCGCGGCTCGGGGCAACGCGCCTGTAGCTATAGTGGCGAGATCCGTGGATTTGATGTTGATCACAGCATCGGCTCTGGCCGGAGTGCCGTTGTTCCAGGGAGAGCTGCCCGAGGGATGTGTTGAAATAGATCTGTCGACGGGCGACTATGAGCGTTGCCGATAGGCGGAAGCTGTTGTCGGAGATAGCGCTCTACATACTGGAGGAGGTGTCGGCGAGAGGGGGCAGGGCTAGGGCTAAGTATCTGCGCTCATATAGGGCGCTGGAGTTCTGGGCAGGCGAGGACGTCGCGCGCGACGTGCTTAAAAGGCTCGCCGACGGGGGATATATAAAATTAGAGCCAAATAATACTTTGGTTATATTAAAAGAAATTTCCACAAAAATGTCTATTAAAGAAATAGAAAAACTCTCATTATCTATTGCAAAATCTCTTTATAAGGCTTAGGAACTCCTCGGGGACGGCGTAGGATCTATCCCCGTATAGCACGACCCTCCCGGCCAGCCAGAGCACCGTATCTATATGAAGCGGCGGCACCCCGCTTCTCTCCGCTATCTCGCTCCAAATCCTCTGGACCTCCCTATGTCTCCTCAAGGCCTCCTCCGGGCTGGTTCTTATCAAGCCGAGGCATGCCGTCAGCTTGGCCACTCTGTAGTCAACAGGGATGGGGATATCGCTGGGCAGGGCTCTGTCAACTCCCGCGCAGCACATATAGACGTAGTTCAACATCTTCACGGCGAATACCACGGTCTTAGCCTCGCTATCTGTTTCCAGAAGTCTCGCGAGGTCTCTCCAGGCCTTGGAGAGATCCTCCAAGTCGGGCCTATACTTGCAAATCTTCCCTATCCTCTTAATTCTGGCGCCTCTGCCTATCGCCAAATAGGGGCTTGTTTGTATATATTGCACAAATTCCTCGCAGATATCGTCGCTCCTCTTCCTGGAGAAGAAATCGGCGAAATACTGCCAATGCTCCTCCCCCTTGCCCGCAAGCCTGTAGCTAATCAAGGCGTTCATCATGACCAGCCGCGCCACGTCCTCCACGGTTCTGTTGCCGCAGAGGCGGCATATGGACTTGTACTGCGGATCCTCCCGCTCCAGATCGAGTATCGCCTTAAGCCCTATTCTCCTTAACAGTAGCGCTATCTCTTCTGCGGCCATACTGCACCGGGTTCTTTACTCCACATCCCAAGTTGGTGGGGCAGAGGCCCCAGGAGTTCATGGTCTCGCAGCTGGGTACCGAGTACTCCTTCCTTCCGCCGGCCTGTCCAGCTATATGTTGCACTTGGTAACGGGTGATCCTTTCGTTGAAATCAGGCGCCGATCTGAAGAGGTCGACTATCCGATCTACGTCCCATCCCTGCCTCAACAAGTAGGCGGTTATGGCGAAGCGCGCCACATGCGGGAGATTCTCGCCGCGTTTCAGCGACTCCAAGATCGACGCCATGCAGGGCGGCGTCTCGCCCGCCGGTGCGGCCCTGGCGGCGATAGGCCTGTAGGATCTCAACCTCTCCAGAAGGGCTGATATCTTGTCAATCTTGCCCAGGACGCCCGATATATATCCCACATCCTCCCTCGAGGCGAGCCTTAGGATCCTCGCCTCGTACGCCTCCTCCAGGATCCTCTCGAAGTCGTCTATGCGCAGAAGGACCCAGCCCTTCACAACGGGCCTATTTATCATGGACCAGTCTGGATCCTGCGGCGCGTATTTGACGTAATATATCCATCTAATCGCGAGAGGGTGGGTTACGGCGAGGATGGAGCCCTTGATTATATCATGGGTGAGGGCCGTCTCTATGCCCAGATCCGCGGCTATTTCGGCCTTGCATTCAAAGGACTGGATGCCCGGCGTGTTTCTGACCCTGAACGTGAATATCTTGCTCTGGGAATCCGCAAATCTCCTCAATACGTACGAGTTCGCCGAGGCCGCGACGATGTAGACAGCCAGCCTGGCCGCGGCGGCTTCGAGCTCTTGGCTCGAGACGCATGGAGCCGGCTTGCCCCTGCGGAGGGACCCCTCGACAATTTGTATTGCCCTCTCAACCGCGGCCTCGGAAGCCAGGACGTTCTCGAGCGTAAATCCGCGGGAGTATAGATATTCCCCCGACTTGTCGAGATAGGGGAAGAGACACGCGAGCTCCTGCGACGTTGCGTGGCAAGACACTGAAGCGTTTACCGCATTAAATAAAAAGCTGAGGTCCGGCCGAGCCGCCTTGGGCATAGGCCTTAAGGCTAAAAAGACGACATACCGTATATTACGTGAGGACTTACTCCATGGAGCCAGGCGATATATTTAGGGTAGAGGGTCCTGCGAAGATCGACGTGCTGGAGGGCGCCGTATATGCCGTCGGCGTGCTCTACACCGGTGGGAGCCACTTCACGGTGTTGAGGGCCAGAAGGCTTGCGTTTAAGGCGGTGGATAGGGCCAAGATAAGCGTGGTGTTGGGCCCCAACGCCGTTCTGGAGCGGGCGAGGCCCGAGGAGGAGGTGCTCGACGAATGGGAATCCGCGGCGTCCGGCATGGATCTAAACGGGGTCACCATGGTTGTCGGCGCCATCGACGTGGGCAAGTCGACCATGGCCGCCGTGTTGGCCAACAAGGCCTTATCGCGCGGCCTTAGGGTGGCCGTAATAGATGCCGACGTGGGCCAGAACGACATAGGCCCTCCCACCACCATATCTGCGAGCAGAGTCGTCAAGCCCATCACGAGCTTGAGGCAGATACAAGCCGAGAGGTCGGTGTTCATGCAGTCGACCAGCCTCGAGAGGATATGGCCCCGGGCGATAGAGGCCATAGGCAAATTGGTGCTCTATGCACAACAGATATGGTCGGCCGACGCGGTGATAATAAACACGGACGGTTGGATATCGGGAGAGGAGGCTGAGGAGTACAAGAGGGCTTTATTGGCCAAGATAAGGCCTAAAAACATCGTAGCAATCAAGGTGGGCAACGAGCTCGACGGCATACTGGCGGGCTTCTCGGACGTGGTATCCGTAAGGCCCCCGCCTGCGGTCGGAACCAGGACTAGGGAAGATAGAAAGATACACAGAGAGATGAGCTACGCGCGGTTCATATTCCCCGTGAGGGAGGTATCGGTGGACCTAAACAGAACGCCTCTATGCAATATAGGCCTCTTCAGAGGGCTCGACCTGGAGGGCGAGTTCAGGGCTATGCTGTCGCGCACGATCAACGCGAGGATCACGTACGCCAACCAGCTCGGCTCCACGTTGTACGTGGTGACAGACCAGTGGATCGTCAGGAGGCTCAACTCGTTCAAGGTCTTCGGATTCCCCGAGGGCTTCGAGAGGGGCTTGTTGGTCGGCGTTGAGGACCGCGAGGGGTTCTTGATAGGGTTGGGGGTCCTCAAGAAGATATACTACGATAGGAAGAAGGTCGTGGTGTACATGTCTTCGAGGACCGAGAGAGCCCTGCAGAAGGCCGCCTGTCTACGCGTCGGGTTCGTTAGGCTTAACGACAATTTCGAGGAGGCGGAGAGGGTGGCGCAACTCCTGAGATATGATTTATATACGTACGCGCAGGACGGCACGATGAGGGGAGCGGGCAGCGCCTGATCTATGATGTCACCATCTCAAGCCGACTCTCCTCCTCGGCTCTTCCGCTGAGGAAGAGATCTAGGGTTCCGAGAAACGTGAAGTCGGTTAGATAGACCTCGACGAGCTCGGGCCTTAGGTCGACATACCTCAAGATGGTCCTATCGTCGTTGTTTAGTTGCGGCAAATTGGCTACGTCGAAGCCTGTTATAAGAGGGTGTGAAGCAGGAAGTATAATAATTCTAATTTCCTCGTTTAAATCAATTGATTTATTATACATATTCTTTATTAGATCACCTTTATTCTGCTTTATCTTAATTATGGCGGGCTCCCTGGAGACGTATCCTATCTCGTCGACAATAGAGACGGACGGATGCGTGTGCCCCATGACCAGGACATCGGCCCTAGCTAAGTCCTCGGGGCGGGGCTTGGCGTGCCCGTGTAGCAGCAAGGTGGTTCTAACGCCGTCCAGTAGCACCCCTCTGCTGTCGGCCAGATAGACGCCCTCTATGGCCTGCGAGATCTCGTCGAGCATACCGTCGTGGTTGCCCGGAATTAATATCACCCTTTCGTACAGCCTCGCGAGCTCCTTCAGGAACTGCCTAACCTCCGCGGCCGTCTCCCGGGGAGTAGGCAGCTCGTGCTTCACGTCGCCGAGTATCGCCAACGTGTTGGCTCCCGCCTCCTCGCCCCACCGCCTCAAGTCGTCGAGAAGTCTATTGGTCTGGCTGACGGCCCGTATGCCTCTGAGCCTCAGCTCGGCCTCGTAGCCGACGTGGGTGTCGGCCACAAGCAGTATGTTCTCGCCGTCAGCTCTGAGGACAACGCCTCTCACGCCCCTTCATGGTCCTAACTATTTAATCTTCTCGCTATATCCACAGCCGCCTTGACCATTTTGGCAACTCCCGCGCTCCTCAACTTGATGGGATCGACGCCGCTTGCTCTATATATGCGTAATTGTTCATCGAAGGGAATTGAATAAACTTTACTATATTTACTATATAGTATAATATATTTTAATTTAGGCATTCCGATCACCATGTTGACCAACACGCCCAATTTCCTCCCTCGGGCGAGCTTTAGGAAGGCCTTAGCCGACTCCGCCGTATATGGATCCTCGTCTGCTACGAACACGATATTTCTACAGGATAGATAGAGGGAAAGCAGTTCTCGGTCGCTCAGCTGGAAAGCTGGGAAGTCGTAGACTCTTATATGCCCCTGTCTATCTATTAGATCTGTTCTAATATCTATATCAGTTTTTATTCTATATGGTATCCTTGAAATATTTATAACAACAATATTTTTTTGATAAATATATTTTAAAACATGAGCCATGATAATGCTGAAAGTAGTTTTGCCGGTCCCGCCTCTAGATCCCGACGTGACGCAGATATCCACGAGCTATACGGTAGTTAAAAGCTACGTTGCTTTTTAAGGCACCAGCTGTTGTGGACAGCCTGGTTGAGTATCTCTACACGTCGGGGGAGATATCGTTAAAAGAGTTCATAGATCTTCTAAGCTATAATGTATTTAAAAGAACTGTAATAGTATTTAAGATATATTATAGAAGAAAAATAAACTATCTATGACAGAATGAGTCAAAGGATTTTCTTTCAGTTAGTTCCATCCTATAGCCGTCTTCGCCGTCGCTGTAATAATTCCTAAGTACCTCGACTATTTGAAATCCAGCCTTTTTATATAGATCTATAGCATTTTTATTGCTCATCCTAACCTCTAAATAGATTTTCTCAACTTTTCTATCTTTCAGCAGCCTTAACGCGGTGCAGAGAAGGGCCGAACCTATGCCCCTACGTCTAGCCTCTCGCCTTACCGCGATGGATATTATATGGGCCGCCGATCCCTCTACACAAGTAATGATATATCCCAAAACTTTATTATTCTCAACATATATATATGAATTTTCATAACAAAATGAACAAAGGAATCTAAGTAAATCGATACTATATATATCTTCTTTTTTAAACGAGTCGAGCTCCACCTCGTAGATCCCGTCGAGTCTCTCCGGGGAGCAATGCTCCAGAGGCACCTCAACCCGTTGGGCACGGCATTTATAGGCGTTGCGTAGCGCTTTTTGTCTATAGCTGATATATTATCGTTAGGGGCTGACTGGCGTGCTTAACGTCGTAGACTCGCCTTTCAGCCCGTCGGGAGTCACCCATCTACATAGGCTACACCGTGCGCTTGGGTTCAACAAGGAGCTCGCCCAGATCGCCGATCTGTTCGAGCTAATCGCCAAGACGCGTAACAACGTCCTCGCCGTGGTCGTGGCGCCCTACGGCTACGGTAAAAGCGAGTTCCTAGACGAGGTGCAGAGGGAAGCGGATTCGAGAGGCTTAAAGACGGCACGTGTAGCCCTGTCGCACACCTTCAAGGAGGACGTGTTGAGAAGCCTACAGGGGAAACGTCAAGGCGATCCCCTGGTGGTGTTGATAGACGAAGCCGACGAGCTGTCGAGGATAGCGGCAATGCATAGATTAGGCGCTCTGTCAAACGACGAATTTAGACAAGCGGTGATAGATCTGGCATCCATAGTGCGGGCGTTGCTCGAGCCGAAGAACTATCCGCACGTGCTCGGGAACCCCGAGAACTACGACAGGGTGTTGGTGATAGCGGCGCTGACGCCTCAAGTCTACTACACTATACTCAAGAACGTGGTGCCGGACGTCTTCGACATAACCACCGGCAGAGTCTACAGGGAGATAGTCCTCGACACCCGGTATCCGTTCTGGCTCTTCGTCGAGATGGTGGCCTCTCGGCTGGAGACGTACGTCAAGGCCGAGAGGCCTAACAGGCTCTGGCCTTTCACCCTCGGCGAACTGGCCGCCTTGTACAACATGGCTTTAAAGAAGGGCGAGGTCAGCCCGAGGTATTTGTTGAAGCTAGCCGCCAAGCTCTTTGAGCTGAAGAACAAGGGGAAGGGGCTTGCCGAGTTGGCCGAGGAGGAGGGAATATATATACAGAATAAAGAGATTACCGAGTATATATTATCTGGGATACCGTTAATTAATATAGAGGAAAAATATATAGATATTTTTAAAAAGAAATATTTATATAAAATACCTTTTAGCGACAAGGAGGCGGTGGCCGTCGTCAATAGATTCCTCAAGCTGAAGGGCAAGGAGATAAGGCCTGCAGACGAGAGATCTGTGTCGTATGAGCCGAATCTATACTACTCGGTGATTGAGGACGGCGAGTTGGTGATATATTTCGTCCACGACGAGAGGCTGGAGGAACTAGGCGAGTACCTACTAGGCGAAGCCTATGTGGCGAGCGAAGACATAGCCCCTGTCTCCGGCGGTAGGGAGGATGTATATAAAATAAGCAAGGAGCTATTAAGCAAGCTCCAAGATCCCCAGCAATTTCTTGGTGAAGTGGAAAAAATTCTTAGCTTAAACGGAATAAATATAAAAATTTGTTGTGGAAAAGCCATATGGTATAACAACTTAGGATTTAGAGAACTGATATTATTAATATATTTAGATAGAGAGAATGATATAAATAACATTAAGAATTTTATCAGAAAAATAATAATAGAAGGAGCGCTAGACGAATACGGGATAGACTATATTATAGCATACATATTTTCCAACATACTACTAACAGATGATATAGCGACATCTATTTCTCCTCTGCTTAAAATTAGCTGGAAAAACCTATATATAGATACAGCTAATAAATATGTTTATCTAAATATTTATGGCGCAGATAAACTAGACAAGTTGAAGGACGAAATCGTTAAGTTCCAAATAAATAAGATAGTCGGCGATGATGCCGGGTCTCTAGAGATGTTGGAGAACCTAAAGCTGTATAGAGAGAAGGCGCGGGATGACGTGCTTAAATACACCCTTGCGCTACGGAGAGTCAAGGAAAGGAAGGAGCTATCCCTATTGAGAGCTGCCGAGCAGCTAGTCTCGGGCGAAACGCCCGAGGGGATGGCGGCATACGGCAAGGTTGTTGACATACTCCTCAGGGGCTTAAACAGCGAGATTCACGAAAAAGAGCTGAGGTCGCTCATAGGCAGGCTCTTCCCAGTGGGCCTCTGGCGGGATCTGCGCGAGGGCGACTTGATAGACCTCATGGTCTATACCGGCCATCTGATCCCCCGAGGCGACAAGATCTATGTGAAATTCAACATGGAGGACGCGCGTAGATACCTAGAGGCTTTGTCGAAGGAGCTAGGCGCCTACTCCGAGATCGCGGTCCATCTCAAGAGCAAGATATTCGGCGAGATAAAGCTCTCCAGAAAGCTCGACGTGGAGAACATCCCGCTCGACTTCAGAGACGCAAGGGAATATGCCGCGCTGGTAATTCGCTACAAGAAGGCGTTGCTCGACGCACAACAGAGGGCGGCCGCCTTAAGGAGCGAGCTGGAGCGGGAGCTCAAGGCCAAGCAGGAGCTCGTGGCCGCTCTGGAGAAACTCGCCGAAAGGATGCCGCAGAGGATCAGGTACATGACGCCAGACGAGAAAACTCTGGAGAGGGAATCTGCCATACTCAAGGCGGTGGAGGAAATCACGGAGGTCTGGAAGGGCCTATATCCGCTCGCGCAGGAGCTCGGCAAGGCCATATCCATAGAGACGGATCTCGAGCTTCTCTTGAGCTTGCCGGAGCCCTGGGTCGCTGACTATCTCGCCGCGTTGAGGCTCTACTCGGTCAAGCTGAGGGAGGAATACGAGACGTATAGGAAGGACGCAGAACGCCGGAGAAAGGCAACCGAGTGGGCGAAGGTCCGCCTGGGAATATCCGAGGGCGTCGACGAGGTGTTGAGGAGAAAGTCCGAGGAACTGCAGGTGCCGTATAGGCTTCTCTACGCCATAGCCTCGCGAGGACCAGGGGCTGATCTGGACCCTGAAGCTCTCGCGTCTGAGGTCTCGATGGAGATCGCCGCCGTCTCTAAATACCTGGAGGTGCTGGCCGAAAAAGGCCTGATAGCCAGGAGGTATGTCTCCTAGGGTATTGGTCATAAGGGACGGGGAGCTTAGGCTTGAGGGCGAGGTCGTGATAGATGCCAGGCCGCCTTACGACTTCTACGACGCGGTGATACTCGAGGGAAGGGAGCTACGCTCCTTGGTGGCGGTCGGCGAGGCCAGGGGGGATGCGGCCGTCGGGTGGGGCAAATACACGGGGAGGCCGGTCGCCGCTCTCCTCAACGGCGTGTTGTACATAAGGGCGGTTCCGCTGACGTTATACCAAGAGGCGGGCTATCTGGAGCGCGAGCTCTTCGTGGAGGAAGGAGCCGACGTAAAGAAGCTCGTGGAGAAGCTGAAGAGGATCGTGTTGGAGGAGAGGCGGAGGTACAAAAAATCGTCGTCGTTGTTGGCGCTACAGAAATTCGCCGAGGGCGCCGCCCCGTTGCCGAGCTATCTGGCCGATGCCCTAGGCCCCATCACCAGGGATATCGCCGCCAAGGTGTTGGAGATGCTCTACGGAGAAATATACTGATGAAGCAGCTTGTATCCGAGATACTGCGTCTCGCCGAGATAGAGATACCTAGATATAGAGAAAAGTTAGCTGAGTTGACGAACAACTTAGATGAATATAAAAGGGAATTGGTTGTGAGACCTCGATATATGGATACACCCGACTATACCGCGATAGACTCCGGATATGCAGTGGTTCAATATAGATATCTAAATATAGCAACAATAGTAGTAGTCATAGTAGGTAAATATATAAAAACAGAAACAATATTATTTAGTTTTAAAAGAAACGAAAAAATAGATTTAAATAACTATATTAGAAAGCAGGAGTTGATGCGGGCCGAGAGATACAGCGGATATGTTCTGTCCGACGGCCCGATATCGCCCTACTTGAGGGAACCTAGGGGTTTTGTAATAGGCGTCTCGAAGGATCCGGTGGCCCCTAGGTACTGGAGAGGGGTCGGCGGCCGCGCGGGCGAGTGGTTCAAGGAGATATCGGGCTACGTTTCAGAGCTCTACGGAGCCGAGATTCTGCTTAGGGGCGAGCCGCCGGGCTCTATGCTGAGGCCTGTGAAGCTCGGCAGATATCTTGTTACATATATAAAGGGAGATTCTGTCTTTTATGTGGAGTTTCCCGAGTATATACCTCAGGAGATTGTGGCGTCGTTCTTTAGATATGGATATCCCATTAAGCTGAGAATAGCACATAGATATGCGAAAATTACGCGGGAGTACTTGAGGACGGTCAAGACCATAGCGCCTAGGCTTTTAGATATATCTATAAAATATAGAGAATATCTATAATCCATTATAGATATAAATTAGATTTGCTATAGCTAAATTAACGCAATCATCTAGGTCCAGTTCGTATTTTTTACAAATATCTTTGAGCGCTCTATACTCGGACGGCTTGAGCGAAATCACCACGCGCTCCATATGTCGATTTGGTGTATATATTAAAAGACGAATTGTTAAAAATGTATACGTCTACTTTAGTAGGCTTGTTATCTGTTGGAGCCTGTTCTTAACCTCTTCGAGCTCCTTGCGCAATCTGTCGTTCTCTGCCTTGAGCCTCTCCACCTCTCTAGACATCTCCTCTTTCTCCTTCCTTAAGGCCTCGCAGTCCGGCGCCGTCTGTCCGCATCTGTCGCTTCTGACCCAATATATGAGCTCCGTCTTGTCCTTATTCCAAACCACCTCGCCCGTGTCTGGATCCACAAGCAGCTCCGTGGATATCATGAAGATATCGCCGCGCTCCAGCTTGTATCTAGGCACAGCCTCCTCGAAGAACCACCTCTTCAATCCGTTGAAGAGCTCTCTGGAGGTATCTCTGAACTTCTCCGAGTCCCTGATACGCGCGAAGATCTTTTCGCCGTCCGGCCCGAACTGCTCTCTGAGCGAGCCGGCGACGGCTCCGAAGAGCAACTTGAAGAACTCAGGCCGGCCGCCGGGGCCGTAACGCCCGAAGAGCCTGCCGGCCGAGGTCTTTCCCGTATTCCATCTGATCAGCAGAAGCTTCTTGCCTTCCCTAGTGACTAATTCAGACCTGACCTCCCCCCTCTCTTCCTCTCTCACCTCCTCTCCCATGGAGTACATGGAGCACGTTTTTAATATTGAATCGGGATCGCGGCGATGTATTATAACATACATAGCGGCCTCTTGGCCAAGGGATGCGATATGTGCCTAGTGGGAGCCAAGGCCGTTATCTTCATCACGGGTCTGTGTAGATATCGCTGTTTCTACTGCCCGGTGGATAGGGAGAGGTTCGGCAGAGACGTCATATACGTCAACGACGTGAGGGCGGACACCGTCGGCGATGTGGTTCGCGAGGTCGCCGCGTCGGGCGCCGCCGGAGCCGCCATAACGGGCGGAGATCCCCTAGAGGTCCCCGAAAGGGTTGTCGAGGTCTCATCGGCGCTGAAGCGCGAGTTTGGAAGGAGTTTCCACATACATCTATACACCCGGCCGACGAGTCTGAACAACATGACAACAAACGCCCTCATAAACTCCGGAGTTGACGAGGTGAGGCTCCATTTCTTAAGCTACGGCGAAGTGTCGGGGAGGTTGCACTACATAGCCGCGCTTAAATACGCCGGGCTCTCCGTGGGCGTCGAGATCCCGGCGATCCCCGGCCTCGAGGCGAGTATGTCCGGAGCAATAAACGCGTTGGCCAAGCGCGGGCTGGTGGACTTCGTGAACATAAACGAGCTCGACGTATCTGACAGCAACATAGAGGCCTTGAGGAGCCTCGGCTATAGGGTGGGCAGCGGTTCGGTATATGGCAGCGTCGAGGCGGCCAAAAGGCTCATGGGGCTGTTGGAGGGAGTCCCCATCAATATATGTAGAAGCAGGACAAAGGATTTGTACCAGATAGGCGCGAGAATCTTCAGGGAGGCTATGTTCTCGGCGGCTCCCCCGGAGCGCGTGCAGGACGACGGAACTATAGAATATACAGAGCACGGCGTGCATCCAGGCCATAGGCTCGCCGGGAGGATCAAGGTGAAGATGAGACTTGGCGGGAAATACCTCGAGATCGCGTAGGTGTTTTTAACCATCAACACGCTACATGAAGCTGTATCTAGCGCTGGTGGCCATAGCCATAGGGGTCTACGCCTCGGCCATCAACGGTACGAACTCCACGACTCCCGCGGGGGTTCTGGATCATATAAATAATATAATAAATAATTGGTTAAATTTAGGCACAAATTTCTTAATAAATTTAGAATATACATTAAAATATTATATTGTTAAGATATCGGAGGTCGTCGCAATCATAATGGCCATGGTCGGAGCTTTCCTCTACTTCACCAGGTTGAGCAGATATACTGGCCGCGGGCTACTCATAGGCGCTGTGTTGCTGTACCTCTTCGCCGAAGTCCTGAAGAGCATATAGTGCCACGTGCGCCTAACGGCTGATAGCCGCCCGGGCCGTCGGAAAGCTTTAAAAAGTGGGGAGATGTACGTAAAGGGGCCCGTAGCTCAGCATGGTAGAGCGGCGGTGGACCCAGCCAGTTCCGCCGAGGCTTTTAACCCGTAGGCGGCGACGCCGGCGGACGTCGTGGGTTCGAAGGGGGATGGCCCCGAGAGTCCCACCGGGCCCGCCATGGACTCTACGACTCGTCCGGCCGTCTATCCACGTCCTCGAGCTCAAACCAACAGTCCTCAAAAAGGAGGGTTAGGAACGGCAGACGCGCCACGCGCGCAGATGTGCGGCGCGCCACTGTGCCTCGCGTGTGGGAGATCCCGGGTTCGAGTTTTAACCGGGCCCGCCAGTACGCCGTTTACGTAGACATCAAAGCTTTGTAGGCTGAAGTCTATATAAAAATGACCTGTTTTGGCTTCGTGCAAGAGATCTATCATCAAATGAACAGGGGAAGGGCTGTGGCGAGAAAGCTGGTCGCCGAGCTGGTCTACATGGGGCTCGTCGGCACCCTGGCGGTGCCCCCCTTCGGCGTCTTGAGGAGCCCGCTGGCCTCGGTCATAACGCCGGAGCTAGTCTCGGCGTTCGCCCTAAAGATTCTGCATGACGACCCCAACGCCCTTGTCAACTCGAGGCTGGGGTTGAAGCTAGGCGGAGTTCCCGCCTGCGATTTGCTGAAGTACCACGAGCTGGGCGTCCTGTGTAGGTTGGTTAGGGACCACGGCGACGAGCCCCTCTACTCCGTGGTGGACGTCCTTGCGCCGCATCTAGGCGTCGTTCTGTCGAATCTAGGCTATAGAGAGGGCGACCTGCTGATAGCCGCCCTCAGAGTTTTGGGAGGGGAGGCCAGCTCGGCGGAGCAGGCCCAATTGTTCAAGCTCTACGACAGATGGGGCCTTTACGCCCACGTCAACGTTCGACGTAGCGGGCGGACGATCTGATGCGCCTCACGCCCTCGCGGACCTCCTCGGCCAGGCGCCCCAGCGCGGAGTAGCCCTCCCAGAAGGCCCTCTTGTACTCCTCTCCCCTCTCGCCGTAGGTATCCAGCACCCTCAGCAACACGTTGACGTCGCGCGCGAACTCGAGCGCCGCCCTTCTGCCCGAGCCCTCGACGAGGTATCCAAGCCCCATGTCGATGAAGTACGGCCTAACGCCGCCTCTATAGATCACGTTGGTTAAGGCGAGATCCCCGTGGACTATCCCCGCGGCGTGGAGCCTCGCGACGATGGAGCCCACCTCGCCCAACACGTCTCTGCCGCCCTCCAGCAGATCCTTGGCGGTAGGTCCGTCGATATACTCCATGACTATAACGGCGCGCTCCACGTCGAAGAGATATACGGCCGGCACGTCGACGCCTGCCTCGCGGGCTTTAGACATCAACCTGACCTCGTTCAAGGTCCTCCTGGTCCTGATCGCTCTGTCCAGCTCCGGGTCCCTGTAGCGTTTGGGCTTCCTGTGCTTCACGACGGCCCTCATGCCGAACCAGTCCACCTCGTATAGATCCGCCTCCGCGCCTCTGGCCATCAGCCTCACGGAAACGCAAAAAACCACAGCCCTAAGAATGTTGTGGCCTGGGCCCTCTACAGGCCCGATGCGGCTACCATATGGGAGGACGCGGCGGTGAGGGAGAGGCTGGGGTGGTACTACGCAGTCATGAGGAACAAGGCGCCCGCCAAGTTCCACATAGCGGCGCGCGTGGAGGCGCCGGCGGACTACGCCTCGATGGACGGCGCAGAGCTGTGGAAAGTCCACGAGGAGCTCGGCCGCGCCTTCGACGAGGAATGGCTCCGCCAGAAGGAGCGGCCCGACGCCTCGGTAGTGGAGAGGAGGCTCCCCAGGGCCTCGCTGCTCGACGTGAAGATAGAGCTGGCCCGCAGACAGCTGAGGCGTTGCAACCTATGCGAGAGGCGTTGTGGAGCGGATAGGTCGCGGGGCAAAGGCGCTTGCCTCTTGAGGGACAGGCCTGTGGTCGCCAGCTTTTTCCTCCACATGGGCGAGGAGGCGCCGCTGGTGCCCTCCGGCACGGTGTTTTTCACAGGCTGCAACTTCAGATGCGCCTTCTGCCAGAACTGGGACATATCGCAGAGGCCTGAGAACGGGGCAGAGGTCACGCCGCGCCAGCTGGCCCTGATACAAATCAAGCTGAGGTCCGAGGGGGCGCGGAACATAAACTGGGTCGGCGGAGAGCCCACGCCGGACATACCCTTCATACTCGAGTCTCTGAGGGAACTCGCGGCGAGGAAATTCAACGCGCCGCAGCTGTGGAACTCCAACATGTACCTAACCCCAGAAGGCCTTTCCCTCATACTCCATGTAATGGACATCTGGCTCCCAGACTTCAAGTACGGCAACGACGCATGCGCCCTCCGATACTCCGTGGCGCCTAGATATGTCGGCGTAGTGTCGAGAAACCTCTCGGCGATATGTAGGCGAGGCGAGGACGTGATAATCAGACATCTGGTGCTGCCAGGCCACGTGGATTGTTGCACCAAGCCCGTGTTGAGATGGATAGCGGAGAACTGCCCAAAGGCGCTGGTGAACATAATGGACCAGTACCATCCAGACTACCTCGTCCCCGCCATGGCCAAATACGCAGATATAAACCGCCCAGTCTCCGAGAAGGAGATGAGGGAGGCGTACAGCTACGCCGACGAGCTAGGCCTCATCTGGCGTCCAGTCAGCTAGCCGGAAAGCTTTAAAAAGTGGGGAGATGTACGTAAAGGGGCCCGTAGCTCAGCATGGATAGAGCGGCGGTGGACCCGGCGGTCCGTCGTGCCTCCTAAGCCGTAGGCGGCGACGCCGGCGGACGTCGTGGGTTCGAAGGGGGATGGCCCCGAGAGTCCCACCGGGCCCGCCATGGACTCTACGGTTTATACTGACTTCTGTCAAGCCCGCCAGCCGTCTCTAGACTGTCTCGTATCCAGCATGTTTCGTAGTGTTACTTCGGCCTGTTTGTTGCCTCCCAACGCTTCACCGATATGTGTAAATTGGGGGGTTCTAGACCTCTCATGGATATACCGGAGGTGAGCGAGGTGGAGCTCGAGAATCCCTCGTTCTCGGTGACGGGGCCTGCCGAGTATACCATATCCTTCGGCAACCCCTGCAAGGTCTCAGCGAACGTCAGGATGGACGTCCTGATGTTCAGCTGGCCTCGCGTCTTCTCCAAGGCGCTCGTAGCGATTTATAGATGTAGCGAGTTCTGGCCTCATTTCGACGTAAAGGTCAGAGCGCTGTCCTTCGGCAAATCTATATATCTGCTTGTGGACTCCGTGGCGCGTCATAACGAAAGCGATGCGGAGGTCGTGCCTCTGGAGCGCGGCCCCCTCTGGCTCTACGTGGCCAAGCTGGGCGCCGCCGCCCTCTGCAAGACGGTGAGGGAGGTCCTTAACGTGCAGGGTAGATGCAGGACCTACACCTCAGCCGGTACGTGAACACGTCACCGATCGGCCTCGGAGGCTCTCATCCCGGCGCATAGTACCTCGTGGCTATTAAAGATGCTGGCCGGCGCCGCCCTCCGCGGCGGGCCGAGGAGACGCGGCACGATATATCGCGCGGCCCGTTCGGCCGCCGATTTGCAGCGACGGAAAAAGGCATGTGGGCGCCATGCCGCGGCCCCGTCCCATGCTACGGAGGACGGCTTAGGGCCTCCAGACCTGAGGGTGGCGAGGAGCTTAGCTGGGGCGTGTCGGCAACGTCTCGGCGTGCGGCCAAGCGCTTTGTTTAATAAGGTATGGGTAGGAGCTCGATATGTTGTGTATAAGCCTAGATGCGTGCCTCTCCGAACACCGCCCCGACTCTGTGGACGTGGCGACCCGTATGTTGGGGGGACTGGGGCTTAGGGAGCTGGCGTCGAGGGTCAAGTCGCTCAGAGTAATCACGCAGGGGCCTATCCTGGGCAAGCTGAGGGTTCTCGAGACCGTGGATAACAACGACGTGGAGGTCCGCTACGTGCCGAAGCTCTTCTCGTCGTTCTACGTCCTGCGTAAGGGGGATAGGGCCTGCGCCGCGTTCGGCGGCGATTTGTTCCTAGATGCCGTGGAGGGCTCGGCGTCGGGCCTCCTGCTGGCCAACTGCGGCGACGATGCCGTAGGCGCCGCGGAGCTCTTCGAGAAACTGTGGTCGAGGTCGAGGAACATACTCGACGTGGATCCATATCTGTTGGGCCGCACTAAGGACTGGGGGGCCTATAGGGTTATAGCCGAGCTCAGGCGGGTCGAGGTGAGGGGCGAGGACGAGGAGGATCTGGTGGACAAAATAGTGAGGGGATACGCCAGGAGGATATTCGGCATAGACGACTCCGACGAGGTGGCTAGGAGGTTCTGGTCGGCGATATTCGCGACGCGCGATATGTCGGTCAAGGTCATGGGCGATCCGTCGACAGGTCTGCCCGTCACAGCGCCGCTTATATACTACTCGGTGAAGGTCTTGAGGAGCCCTCCCGATAGGTGCCAGGACGGCCCTTGCCTCAGGACCACCGCCAAGCTCCTGGAGCGCGCCCTGCGGCATGCGCCTCAGTCCAAGCTACACAGTGCGTGGAGGGAGGCCCTAAAGAACGGCGCCAAGAGGAGAGAGATAGAGCGGTCTCCCTATTTACCGGCCCTGTTGTTGCTGACGGGGAAGGTCGAGATAGGGTACGATAAATCCATAGACGCGAGGATCTACAGGCTTAGACGCTAGCTCGACGTGCCAGCCTGGAACCTCTAGACGGCGTCTTCGGACGCGAGCCTTTTGAACCGCATTGCATCGTCAAACATATGTATATTATTAAACATAATATATGGATCTTTTAAATTTTTTATAGAGTGTTTTAATCTTATTAAATCACTATCAGTATATTTATATTTATAATTCACTTCGCCTTTACCTAGGCCGTGTAGCCTGAAGTAATGTACAGGAGATCTAGGCACCTCCCCCTTGAGGGGATCGACGACCAGGGAGACGCCCACGTCGGCCAGCGCCGCGTCGAGATCCCTCACGGTTGCTACCTCCCCCCGTGGCTCCCAGACGAAGGCCCCCTCGCCTCCGATAGACCTAAAGAACTCCAACGCCCCCCTCAGAAGATCGGCGCGCATGCTCGGCGGCGTCTGGAATACATATATCCGGGGCTTAAGCGGCGCCACCAGCCTCTTGAACAGGTCCCATAGCTCCAAGTTTTCCCTCGTGGGCCGCAGGAGGCCGTGCCCCTCGCTCGGCTTGAATCCCCTCGTTCTTCTATACGTGGGGCTGCCGGCCGGGTGGGTTATGCCTTGGAAGACCTTTACGGTGAAGACAAACCCCTCCGGCGCCTCTCCGGCCAGATTCTCCATCCTCTGCTCGTTCGGGAGGTTGTAGAAGGTCTCCTGCAGCTCCACCGCGTCTAGCGATCTGTAGACCTCCCGCCTGCTCCTGGGGAAGCCGCATGTGCCGACTATCACGTTGGCTGCTGTGTATATATTTAAAACCGGACGTCAATCCGTGGGGGATTCAGCGTCTATATATTCGGGTATCAGGAGTTGCTACGCGAGAATGGACGGCATGTACGTCGAGACGGGTCCTATGGATGCGGCCAAGGCCGCCGCCCACCTCTACCTCCACCTTAGGGACCTCGAGAGGGGCTTCACCTACGACCACGAATGCAGGCGTGTGCCTATGACATGGCAGCTCTTCGAGGCGCGATCAAGGTACTTGGTCGAGATATGTAGGAAGCAAGGCGGGAGGGAATGCGGCGAGATTGAGGAGCTCGTTGAGGAGGCTCTGCTGCATAGGGCTCTGCCCAAGTGGGCCGAGGAGCTCGCCCTGAGGAAGATAATACGGATCAGCCAGTTGATATGATTTATAAATAGCACCCCACTCGCGCCAATGGGAGAGGAAGAAGGACGTCGAAGGTCGAGGAGCGTGGACGTCGAGGGCGAGCTCTCCAAGCTGCCTGTCGACGTGTCGAGAGAGGACGACGAGCTTGTGGTCAAGGTGGGGAAGGGCCGCAGACTGCCTGAGGACGAGTTCAGGAACACCATATCAAAGCTCAAGAGGATGGGCTTTAAGTTCGACCCGGACACCAAGACTTGGCGCAAGAGGACCTAGGGCCAAATTCCGCTTTTACGGCCAGATATCTCCTCGGCGGAGGGCAACCCGCTTGACTTGTTTATCCGCGCCCCACGCCCTAGCCATGGCGGCCGTGTTGAACGCCGCCGCCACTCTGCCCTTCCTATCTAGGCCGAGAAGGCCTATGGTGTCTTCTCCGAACCTCTCGGTGACTAGATCCACGGCCCTCCTCAACGCGGCGTCCACGTCAAGGCCGGCCCTCATGAGCTCGGCAGCCCTTAGAGACGCCATGGCGATCGTTATGACCTCGCCGACGCCTGTAGCCGACAGAGCCCCCACGGAGTTGTCGGCCCAGAACCCGGCGCCCGGGATAGGCGAATCGCCGACCCTCCCGTCCAGCTTCAGCCAGACGCCTCCGGTCGACGTGGCCGCGGCCAAATTGCCGTCTCTATCGAGCGCCACGGCGCCCACGGTATCGCCCACCCCGAGCCTCCTCGCCACCTCCAGCACCTTTTTATAGTGCCAGCGGCCTGCCAACGTCTCCTGCCTCATCCGTTTGAACACCTCGTTCTTTCGGTCGCTGTAAAATGCGGTCTTGGCCGTCAGAAGGCCGGCTGCGCGGGCCAGCTCCCTGGCGCCCTCGCCGACCACCAGCACGTGGTCTGTGGCGTCCAGCACATATCGGGCGAGCCTCACCGGATTTTTCACGTCCTCGACGGCCGCGACAGCGCCCGCCCTGCCCGACGCGCCGTCCATCACGCCGGCGTCCATCTGCACACGGCCAGATACTGTGTATACGGAGCCCACCCCCGCGTTGAACACGCCCGAATCCTCCATATACGCGACAGCCTCCACGACCGCATCGACGGCATTGCCGCGCGCGACCGCGGCGAGCCCGGCATCGACGGCGCCCTCTAGAGCTCGCCGCACATGCGCCTCCTCCTCAGGGGAGACGCTCCATCTGCCGGCCCCCCCGTGGACCGCAACTACCGGGCCCATCTATTCGGCCTGCTGAACCCCCGCCGCGGCGGAGCTACCGGGCGCGTACGAGATCTTGTCCTCTAGATCCCGCGGGACCAAAAAGCCGGGGGATCTCACCCTCCTGCCCTCTATGACTATATGTCCATGGGCTATCAACTGCCTGGCGTGGTAGGGCGTCTTGGCGAGGCCCCTCTTATACACTATGGTCTGGAGGCGTCTATCCAACACGGCCCTTACGTCCAGCGAGAGCACTCTGTCCAAGGGGATATTGACGTCCTCTATGAACCCCATCTTGTAGAGCCTCTCCTTGAACGGCAGCTCCAACGGGGCCCTCTCCTCAGCCCTCATGGAAAGCAGACTTCTGGCGCGTCTCACTATTTGTTTCAAGACCGATCTGGCCTTCCAGAGCTCCCGCTTGTTCCTGAGGCCGTACTCGCCCATGAGCCGCAGCTCCTCGAGCAATAGCTGCGTGTTCCACAGCCTCTTGGGCTTCCCGTCGAGATAAGTCTTTCTACTCTTCCTTGTGCCGCCCATGGCTACTGCTTAGCCCCTCCTTGAGGCGCCTCTCTCTTCTTGGCCACGCCTGCAGTGGGGCCGAATCTGCCGGTAGTCACCGTGCGCTGTCCTCTGACCTTCAGCCCGACGGCGTGCCTCATGCCCTTCCAGCTCCTCAACTTCTTCATCAGATCTATGTCGCTCTTGGCGGCGAGTATCAACTCCGACCCTATGAGGTGGACGTCGCGGCCGCTCACCGGATCCCTACGCCTATTGAGGAACCAAGCCGGCGCTATCTCGTGCAGATTTCTCACGGCCCAGTCTAGCTTCGATATCTGCTCGTCGCTGAGAGAGCCCAGCGGAACGTAGGGATCTATGCCCAGCCTCCTGCATATGGCGAACGCGGAGGAGATGCCTATGCCCTTTATGCGGGCTAGGGCGAAGGCCGTGGCCTTGCCGCCATCTAGATCTGTATCCCCGACGCGGACTATGGCCCTTGCCTCAGACACAAGGGTGCAAGAACCAAGTGTTTAAAAGTTTAGTAGGCGGTCGGGCTGGACGGATGTGGGGATGTATTTAGCCACGCCGCCGCGGGTCAGCGCCATATGGCCCCTCGTGCGCATAAGCTCGAAGAGGACGTTGCCCACGTGGTTCAGAACCATGATAACCTCCCGACCTTGGTCCAGCTGGGCCAAGCGTCTCTCGGTCCAGCGGACCCAAGCCCGCGCCGCATTTATATAGGCGCAAACCTCGTCGAGACATACGACCCAGCCCAGCGGCGCGTCGGAGGCCAACGCGTACGACAGCTTGACGGCCCTCCGAAGGGACCCAAGGGCTTTCTCCAAATAGGCGCCGTCCCCGGTGGATAGATAGAAACCTGTATATTGGAGCGCCCATAGGACCAGCCAGAGGACCCGCCTCGTGCGGCCCTCGGCCTTCACCGCCGCGAGGTTCACGTGGACAGCAGCGGCCTCCAACGCGCCGAAGAGCTTCACTACCGCAGACGCCTTAGACACGCACTTAACCTCGCCGAACCAGAGGACCTCCGTCTCGCCGAGATCCCCAGGACAGGAGCCCGCCAGGATGCAGGGCTTGGCGAGCTTTGCCATAGGAAATACTACACCACTATAAAAATACTTAGTTGAGGATTACAAGATTTATTGGGTAAGCTTGATTTGGACCGAATCGGCACCGCGGCGCGGGTGCCGCGTTCGGCACGGCCATATACCTAGAGCACGCCGTCAAGCCCACACCCCACTATCCCCACCTTCCGGCGGCCTCCGCCGCCGCGGCGGTATACGCACGGCACCCCGCCGTTGCTGGACTCGCCGCCCCGTTTTGAATCGACGCGTCGAGCTCAGCCGGCGTGCGGAATCTACATAGTCCGGCCGGATTGGCTGTAGCCAGAAAAGGCCCGCCGTATGGACCGGCCGGGATTCGAACCCGGGATCTCCCGCGCGCAAGGCATATACGGCGCCGGCATCTGCCGAGCTCTAATAGGATGCCGGCGCCTGGGCATCCTTCCGCTAGACGACCGGCCCTTTACATATATTCCCAGCAATTTTTAAACCTTTCGCCCATATGGCCGCGCTCTGCATCTGTGGGGGCTCTGCGGTCAGCGGAGGCCGTGGTGGCCCAACGCAGACTTAAGCGCGCGGGCGGCCCTGGCGCCGACCTCCTCGGGAACTTCGCCGAAAGCCCTCACCAAGACCTTCCTGCCCCCATCCGCGGAGGCCCAGCCTGCGAGGAACTCTATCCCGTTCGCCGTGGCAGCGGCGAAGCCCCCCACAGCAATATGGCAACCTCCGCCCACCTCTCTTTGGAACGTCCTCTCAGCTCTCGCCTCTAGGGCGGCTCTGGGATCGCTGGCCTTCCTCAACAGATCTACGATACCGCCGTCGTCTCTCCGCGCTACGGCGGCCACTATGCCTTGTCCAGGCGCCGGCGGGATCTCGTCGGGCTGGATTCTCTTGATCTTCACAGGCGCGCCCTCGCCGTATAGTCTCCTCACTCCGGCTTCGGCGAGCACCGCCGCATCGACGACGCCTGCCAACACCTTGTTCAATCTCGTGTCGACGTTGCCCCTAAGGGGCACTATATTTATGTCGGGCCTCAAGGCCTTCAAGAAGGCCGCCCGCCTCACGCTCGACGTGCCGATCTTGGCGCCTCGGGGCAGGTCCTGTATGCCGTACCCCTCCACGCTTGCGACCACATCGTACGGCGGATCTCTCCTCGAATATCCCGCCACCGTCAGATCTTCGTGGATCTCCGAGGGCAGATCCTTTAGGGAGTGCACAGCTATGTCGGCCTGCCCCCTCAACACGGCCAGGTTAACTTCTTTCTCGAAGATGCCCTTGACGTTTATTGCATACAGAGGCCTATCTTGGACCAGATCCCCCACCGTCTTCACGACGACTATCTCAAACTCCAGATCGGGCTCGACCTCCTTTAGACTGCCGGCGAACAGCTCGGTCTGGAGCAAGCTCAGCCTGCTACCTCTGGTAGCTATCCGCAACTTCACACGCTGGCCTAATCCCTTTTTAAAAAGAGAATACAGCTTAAATACACCCAACATAACGGGGGAGTGCCCGTCCTCGATAGGCTGTTTTCGGCATCCATAACGTTCAGGGAGGTGCCGACGGATAAGCTGGGCGAGCTGGGGAGGGGCGTCATGGAGCTCATCGGCGTTGCGCCGTATTTCCCCATCCCCCTCTTCGTCCTACATACATGTAATCGGGTGGAGGTCTATGCCTGGGATGTCCCCCAGGCCGCCGCGGAGCTGGTTCTGGCCCACTATAAGGAATACGCCGACAGAGTCGTCTTGAGGAGGGGGCGCGAGGCCGCCCTACATCTCCTCGAGGTTGCGGCCGGCCTGGACTCCATGCTGATCGGCGAGACGGACATACTGGGCCAGCTGGAGGAGGCCTACGACAGCCAAGTCAAGGCACACATAACGCGGGAGCCCCTCAAGACCGTCGTAGAGCGCGCCATCAGGTTCGGCAAAATGGTGAGGACCCGCACCAACATCTCCAGGGGGCCTCGGGGACTCGGGAGCCTCGCCATAATATATGTAAGGGAGAAGTTCGGCGATCTGGGGAATTTAAGCGTGGGCGTCATAGGCGCCGGCTCCGTCGGCAGCGGGCTGGTCAAGGAGCTCAGGGATGGAGGCGCCGGCCGTATCTACGTTCTTAACCGCACGTTTGAGCGCGCCGAAGAGGTGGCGAGGAAGTACGGCGCCGTCGCCATGCCGCTGGACGGCGCAAGCGTGGCCGAATGCCTGAAGACCTGCGACGTTGTGTTCACGACTGCCCTCTCCTTCGAGCCGATAATAACCGAGATACCGCCGGGCAGCAGGGTGAAGGCTATAGTGGATCTCGGCGTGCCGGGAAACGTGCCGAGGGGTCTGCCCGTGAAGGTTGTGAGGCTGGAGGATCTCGAGGACATAGCGGCGCGTTACAACAGGGAGAGGATCGGCGAGATAGAGAAGGCGAGGGCTCTTGCCTTGGAGGAGCTTGACAACATAGAGAAGGCCGTCGCCAAGAGGATAGTGGAGATCGAGCTCGGCGAGTACATGCAGTTCGTCGAGGTTGCAGCCAGGGAGGAGGCCTCCCGCGCGGGCTCCGACTCGTTGACGGCGGCTAGATCCTCAGCCAAGAGGGCCGTTCTCCCTATTGTCGAAGCGCTGAGGGAGCTCGCGGGACAGGGCAAGGTCGAGGAGATACTCGAAATCGTAGAGGAGGCCAAGAAACGCGTCAAGAAGCCTGTCGCAGAGCGGCCTTCAGCTCCCTGAACGACTCCTCAAGAGAACGCAGGGATTGCTCGACGACCTCCCGCGTGTGGGCAGCCGTCGTGAAGTTTACCTCGTACTGGCTGGGGGCCAGATAGACACCGTGCCTCAGCGCTATCTCGTGTAGCTTGAGGTACAGCTTCTCGTCGCTTTTCCTCACGTCGTCGGGCGTTTTGACGTCGCCGCGCTTGAAGTATAGCTGGAACATAGATGATATGTGCTTCACGACGACGTCGAATCCGTATCTGCCCGCTATCTCCTCGATGCCCTTGGCGATGCGCTCGGCGGCTGCGTCGGCCACCTCATAGGGTCTGCCGGTCTCCAGCTCGCCGAGAACCGCCAGACCTGCGGCTATCGAGACGGGGTGGGCGTTGAAGGTGCCGGCGTTGTAGACCGGCCCGTTGGGCGCCACGAGATCCATGATCTCCGCGCTCCCGCCGAAGACGCCTATGGGGAAGCCGCCGCCGATCACCTTACCCAATGTGGTCAAGTCGGGCCTCACGCCGAAGAGGCCTTGGGCGCCCGAGAGCCCCACCCTGAAGCCGGTGATCACCTCGTCTAGGATTAGAACCGCGCCTACTTTCTCCGTCTCCTCCCTCAGCGACTTGATGAACTCTCTGTCCGGTATTATGAGGCCGTAGTTGCCGGCGATGGGCTCCGCGATAACCGCCGCGAGCCTATCTCCAACCTCCCTTACGGCGCGCTCGAAGGCATCCACGTCGTTGTAGGGAGCCACGACGACGAGCTTGACCACGTCGGCCGGTATCCCGGCGCTCGTGGGGATGCCCCAGGTCGCTGCGCCGGACCCGGCCTTGACCAGCACGTGGTCGTGCGACCCGTGGAAGTTGCCGTCGAACTTTATTATCACGTCGCGCCTCGTGTAGCCTCTGGCGAGCCTTATGGCATTCATGGTGGCCTCGGTCCCCGTGTTGACAAATCTGAGCTTACGTATAGAGGGCACGTGGGACCTTATCCTCTCGGCGAACTCCACCTCCTGCTCGGTCAGTAGCGCATATATCCACCCCCTTCCCAGCTGCCGCTCGACCGCCTCCCGCACCTTTGGGTTGTTGTGGCCGAGCATTATGGCGCCGAAGGCCGAGCAGAAATCCACAAGGCGTCCGCGGTCCGTGAAGAGGTAGGGCCCGTCGGCCCCCAGGGCCACCAAAGGCGCGGCGAGATGTCTCAACGCCCTCGCTGGCGAGTTGACGCCGCCTGGAAACACGGCCCTAGCTCTATCCCATATGTCCATGGTTAAAAATAGCAATGGTTTAAACTTTGTGGGTAGGGTCTTCATAGTCGGCGCCGGTCCAGGGGACCCTGAGCTGATCACGCTGAAGGGCTTGAGGCTGATTGAGACCGCCGACGCGATACTGTACGACCGCCTGGTACCCCAGGCATTGCTGTCGCGCGCCAGACCCCAAGCGCTTCTCGTCTACGTGGGGAAGAAGCCCGGGGGGCAAGGTCCGCCGCAGCAGGAGATAAACGAGATGCTGTATAATCTGGCGCTTAAGTACGCCGTGGTGGTCAGGTTGCACGGCGGCGACCCCTTGGTGTTCGGCAGAGGCTTCGAGGAATGCGAATATCTCGCATCGCGGGGGATCCGTTGTGAGTTCGTGCCCGGCGTGACGAGCGGCCTCGCGGCCCTCGCCAAACACTATATACCGCCCGTGGCGAGAGGCACCGCCAGCTCGGTCGCCTTGGTGACGGGAAGGGAGGACCCCTCTAAGGGGAGAAGGCAGGTCGACTTCAAGAGGCTGGCAGCCGCAGTGGACACCATAGTTATCTATATGGGGGCCGCGTCGGCGAGAGAGATAGCCGCCGAATTGATGGAGGGCGGCCTCCCGCCCGACACGCCAGTCGCCGTGATAGAGTCGGCATTTTTCGAGGACGAGAGGTTCCGCGCGACTACGCTGGGCGGCCTAGATGCGGTGCGCAATCCCGCCGTGATAGTGGTGGGGAGAACCGTCGAAAGGGGGTTGCGGCTGAGGGAGACGCTATGTCGATAGTGATAATTAGGATCAAGGAGGGGCCATGTCCCGAGGGAGCTCAATGCATATCCGTAGGGTCGATATCGCCGCGCGCAAACATATCGATACCCGAGGGGGATTATCTGGTGGTCATGAGCCCCGCCGTGGCGAGAGCCGTAGACCTCGAGGCCATCAGAGGCCGTTTCAGATGCGTCATATGCGTCGGCCCCGCCACTGCGTCCGCGGTAGGGGGTTGCGTCGTGCCGCGGGAATACAGTAGCTACGGCGTGGCCCGTCTGATCGGAGAGTTGGCCCCGGGAAAGGTCGTGGTTTTGAGGTCCAGCGCAGGCAACGACGTGTTGAGGAGGCTTCTGCCCGACGTTGTCGAGGTATCTGTGTACGATACATACATAGACGGGGAGAAGTTGAGGCAGGCCGCCGAAGCCGTCGCGAGGTCCAGCGCCGTCGTGCTGACCAGCGCCACAGTTGCGGAGAGCATCGCGCGGCTTGTCGACCTCAGCGGCAAGAAGGTGGTGGCCATAGGGCCTGTGACGTCGGCGCGTCTAAAATCTCTGGGCGTACCCCACGTGGTGGCCGCCGAGTCCACCATAGAGAGCGCGTTCAAGACCGCTATGGAGCTCCTGGGGTAGACTAAATAAGCCCGGCCCCAACGCCCTCCATGAGGATCCCGCTGTGGGTGGAGGCCTCTAGGCTCAGGGTCGTCATCTTCGGCGGCGGCTCTGTGGGCACCAGAAGGGCTAGGTTGTTCGCGTCAGCCGGCGCCAAGGTCAGAGTGGTGGCGAAGGAGGTGAGCCCCGAGATAAGGGCTCTGGGCGTCGAGGTGAAGCTGGCAGACCTCAGCGAATACGACCCCGACGAGGACATAAGGTGGGCCGACGTGGTGGTCGTGGCCGTGGATAATGGGCCGCTCGCCGAGAGGCTGTTCACGCTGGCGGAGTCCATGGGCAAGCTGGTCAACGACGCAACGGATGCGGCCAGGACGCACGTGGTGGTCCCCTACTTCAGAGACGTGGAGGGCATAAAGGTGGCAACGACCAGCGAGGGAGCCGCCGGGACGCCGGCCCGCCTGTCGCTGGACCTAATAGAGGAATGTATAAGGGGGAGCTGGATACCCACTTTCTTCAAGGCGTACGCGGCGGCCAAGGAGGAAGCCAAAAGAAGGATAGGCGATGTGAGGCGCAGACTAGCGTTCTATAAAGAGCTTGCCGACGATGGCGAGTTTATGGACTACGTCAAGAGGGGGGACGTCGACTCTGCGTTGAGGAGGGCGCGAGAGATATTAAGTAAATACGTCTGACGCGCTATGCAGGTGCAGCTGTTGTACCCCGTCTCGAGGCCTAGAAGGCTGAGGGCGAACAAGCTGGTGAGAGATGCGGTGGCCGAGACGTCGCTGTCGCCCGGCGACTTCATAATGCCTATATTCGTCAAAGACGGCGTAGATAGAGAACCCATAGAGTCTATGCCGGGCTACTTCAGATGGCCCGTCGGCGACGCCTTGGTCAAACATGTAGAGGAGGCGCTGGGCGTGGGAGTAGATAAGTTCATCCTCTTCGGGGTTTTGCCCGACGATCTGAAGGACCCGGAGGGCAAGGCGTCCTACGATCCCCAGGGCGTGGTGCCCCGGGCGATCAGGCTACTTAAGGAGGTCTTCGGCGACAGGATCCTCCTATTTGCCGACGTATGCCTCTGCGAGTACACCGACCACGGCCACTGCGGCGTGGTGATCGGAGACGGCAAGAGATGGAAGGTCGACAACGACAAGACCATCGCTATATACGCCAGAGAGGCGGTTGTCTATGCAGACGCCGGCGTAGACTTCGTCGCGCCCAGCGGCATGATGGACGGCCAGGTGAGGGCGATAAGACAAGCGCTAGACGCCGCCGGCTATCAAGACGTGGGGATAATGGCGTATTCAGCAAAATATGCCTCCGCCTTCTACGGCCCCTTCCGCACCGCGGCGTCGTCGGCGCCTAAGTTCGGCGATAGGAGGACCTACCAGATGGATCCGCGCAACTCGAGGGAGGCCGTGAAGGAGGTCATGTTGGACTTGGAGGAGGGCGCCGACATAGTCATGGTCAAGCCCGCCCTGGCGTATCTAGACGTGATAAGGCTCGTCAAGGACTCGTTCCCCTGGTCGCCTCTTGCGGCCTACAGCGTGTCCGGCGAATACTCCATGGTAAAAGCCGCCGCCAAGATGGGCTATCTCGACGAGCGTCTGATTGCCCTGGAGGTCCTGTTCGGGATCAAGAGGGCTGGCGCCGATCTGATATTGACATACTACGCCCTAGACGCCGCCAGGTGGCTGGGGGAGGGCACGCCGTTTTGAGGTCAGCAAGGAGTGAACCGGCAAGCCCGAGCCCATTTGGAGTCCTCATCATGTATAAACATCGTGCCGAATTTTTAAATCACTAGGGTTGCCGGCACCTCTGTACGTCCCATACGGGGGTGCGGACGCCGGAGGAGAACTTTTAAAGGTGGGGCTTTCAGGGGAGGCGTGTCTCAGCAAGGCAAACGGCTCGCTGTCTATAAGAAGATACTTCAGGACAACGTGAAGAGGTGGGTGGTCAAGGAGTTTCTCGAGTATAAACTGGCTAGGCTAGGCTACGTCGATTCGGAGATCTTGAAGACGCCTCTGGGGACCAGGATAGTTATATACGCCGAGAGGCCAAGCAGAATAATAGGTAAGAAGGGCGCCGTCGTGAAGGAGTTGAGCCAGATCCTGGGGTCCAAGCTGGGCGTGGAGAACCCCCAGATAGACGTGATAGATATCTCGAAGGTAGATGTGCCAGAGATGTTCCCCAAGGTCGTGGCCTATAGGATAGCCAACGCGATGGCCAAGGGCATAAGGTTCCGTAGGGCGGCCTTTATAGCGATTAGACAAGTCACCGAGGCTGGCGCCAGGGGGTTCGAGCTGGTCATAAGCGGCAAGCTATCCACGGAGAGGGCCAAGTTCGAGAAGTACAAGGTGGGCAAGGTCTACAAGACTGGCTTCGACTCGACGAGAACCGTGAGGAGGGGCGTTGTCCACGTCTTGTTGAAGCCGGGCATATACGGCATAAGGGCCGCTATAGCGCCCGCAAACGCCAGGTTTGCAGACGACTTCAAGCTAAAGCCTGCGGTCAGACAGGAGGCACAAGCCCAATAATGTTTTAAAACAGGCTGTATGTCGGCGATATGTCCTCGGCTCCCAAGAAATTGAACGCCAAAACCCTGAGGCAGATGGGCAGAGAGGACAGGCTGAAGCTGCTCGATCAGCTTAGGGCTGAATACGTCAAGTTGCAGACCCAGCGCGCCAGAGGCATCGTGGAGAATTCAGGCAGGATCAAGTTCGTGAGAAGGGCCATAGCGCGGATTTTGACCATAGAGCGCGAGGAGTCTAGGTGAGTTGCTGGGACCTCCTCGGCCGGAGGGTCAAGGCGATAAACTGCGGCCACGAGACCGAGGGCCTAGTCGTGGGGGAGAGCAGAGAGGCTCTGTATATACTCAGGGGCGCTGAGGTGGCGCTTGTGCCCAAGAGACTATGCGACTTCATGGATCTCGACAGGGCAGTGTTGATAAGAGGCATATACTTGGTAGGCTATAGAGACGTGCGGCTGTTGAGCGAAAAGTGCCTACCTCCTGGTGAGAAGAGAGAGAGCGGATAGCTCGGCCTCGAAATCGCCGGGCGCGGAAATTATCACGGCGTTGACATATCGTTCCAACAGCTCCATGTATTTAGTCAACGACTTGAGCTCCACCGAGGGCTGTCCAAGCCTCTCCACAAGCTCAGCGTTCTTCTCTGTCCTCAATATGACGTAGGGATATGCCTCGACTGTCGCCAAGTTCTCCAGAGACCTCGGGTCGTCGAGGTTCAGAACCAGATAGAAGTCCGCCCCTATCTTCAGCCTCTCGGCGTAGTTCCTCCGCATGCTCAACAGAACGCCGACCTTGAGCCCGTACCCTCTAGCTATGGACACAGCCTCCTCAGTGGCTAGATGGCCGACCGGCCGGCCGACCGACGGCGGATCTCCTGACAGCGGGACTACGTGGTCCAGCCCTAGGAGTCTGGCCGCTCCCAGCAGGGAGCGATACGCGAGCATGTTCAAGTCGCTTAGGCGTATGTGGACGATAGGCGTCAAGCCGACCTCCTTGGCCAGATACGCCACGGCTATCGCGTGGGCGCTCGGCCTCCCGCCGGGGGAATCGGGCACATCCACCATGTCGGTATAGTCGGATACGGCCTTAGCCCGGCTAACTACCGCGCGTCTGGACGTGGAGGGGGGTAGTTCGGCTATTATCCTCATTAGGGCAGGACCAACGGAATGAAGAGACGCCCCTTCCCCTCGTAGAACTTGCTCAGAGTCTCGTAGAAAGTCAGACGGAGCGATTGGACCAGCGACATGAAGCCCTCGCCGACCGCTATGAGTATGTTGAATATAACGGCTATGGCGATGGCGCCGGCCATGTTGCCCGACTCGGCCACGGCCAGGGCCCATCCCATGGACAGCTTCGTGAATATGCCGTGCATCAATATCAATATCATAAGGCGGGCGAAGCTCGGCACGTTGGCAAGGCCGCCGAAGATGCCCTCCACCAAACCCACGGCCACCTCCAGCCCTATCGGCGGCTTCTCCTCGTATCCTCTATATTTAGCCGTGAGGGCCGCGGCGCCTGCCACGAGCAGCGCCATCGCGGCTACTAGGATATAGATCCAGGGGAGGTCTAGAACGTCGGCCATCAGCGGAGGCATGGGCAGAATAGGCTTGAGGAGTCCGAGCACTATCATGCCTGCCGATATGTAAATCAACAATATGGGAATGCCTATACCCAAGGCCATATCGCCCTCGCCCTCCAGGAGGAAGTTAGCTATCTTGAGCGAGAAGGAGCCGGCCATTATTATATAGCCGAAGAGCAGAGCCACCATAAGATCGGCGAATATGCCCTCGGTCTCCACGGCCGTCCCCATCTGCGGACCCACTACTGGCTGAAACATGTGGATCACCCCATCCCAGCCCAGCCCGAAGTAGGACAGAGGAAAGCCGAAAAACTCGCCGTAGACAACTCCACCGAAGAACATAGAGAACGCGCCGGTCACCATCCAGATGACCCCCCAGTCCTTATACCTCCCGCCGAAAAGGCTCTTGTAGAGCCACAGGCCGAATAGAAATAACAATAGGCCGTGACCCAAGTCGCCGAACATCCAGCCGAAGAATATGGGAAACAATACGGCGACCAACGCAGACGGGCTTATCTCGGAGGCGCTAGGCACCCCGTACATATAGGCTATCTTGTTCACAATCTGCCTGACCGGAGTCGGGAACCTCTCCAGAGTGGGCCTCCTCTTCGCCGGCACGTTTTGGAAGTACTTATACCGTATATTCCTAATGATATCGAGCTTGACGGACAGCGACCTGACGAGCTCGGCGAGAGTCTCGTCCACAACGCCCACATCGCGCTCCCTAGCGTAGAAAATAACCGTGCCGATATCCCTATGGGCGCGCCAGTCCTCATCGCCGTATGTGGAGTATTCCCTATAGACCTCCTCGAGGCTTTTCAACTCGCCCTCCCTATTTCTTAACGACCGCTCCATGGAGTTAAGAGTCTCCTCTACAACCTTCAGGGAGGAAGCCACATCATCTAGATATTGCCTAGGAATCTTTATACCCCTTAGCCCATCTCTAGCCAAATATGCCTCTTTATTACCCAACATTACTTTAGTAGCTCCGCCGGGTTCCTCTATCTCTACATAGAGAGCTAATCCATCGGGCAACTTCACGCTGTTTGCGCCGGATGCCTTAAGCCCAACTAGGGCCTCCCTTATGGCCGACAAGTCGTGGATCTCGGACTTCAGCCGCTCGATCTCGGCCGATAGCGATGTGAACAGATGCCCCGTCTCCTCGCCCTCGGACAACGCCGATTTGTTGAATGTATCGATTACAATCGATAACGTATATCTTAATGTGTAAGCGAAATCTATAGAGTTTTTATAGTTATTAATTTTATCTCTCAATTCGTTGTATAATTTATCCATTCTGTCTTTTAAGGAAGCGGGATCCTCGAGGATCTCCAAGTCCTCCGGCCGGAGCACCTCGAGCCCAAGCTTAGATAGAGTCGATAGAAGAAGTCTGCTCTTATCCCTATCCACAGATATAACGGCGGCGTCGCCAACCGAGATAAACGCCGCGCCCAGATCTTTAGACAGATTGATCAGCTCTTGGGCGTATTTGCCAGGTATAACTATGAAGTTGTCAATAGCTTCGGTCTTAGGGAACCGGCGGCCTCTCAGCTGATCCAACGCGGTAGACAGCTGGAGTTTCCGCCTTAAGTCTTGTAGCTCTTTGGCGTAGTTCTTAACCTCGTCGAATATAGGCATGAGGTCGTTCAACGCTTTATCTAGCAAGCGGGAGATAGGTTCCCTTGGTAAAGCGACCATATTCGGCTTATAGTATTGAGATAATAGAGATAGGATTTCGTCGAGCTTCTTGACGTCACGTTGTATTTCTGGATCTCTAGGCCTCGCCAGCCTCTGAGGCCTTTCTTCGAACATAGCAACACCGGTCTTTCCTATGTAGAATATTAAATCGGGCAGAACGTCGACCGGCGCGGCTATCCTGAATTCCACTACGCGCTCAAGAGGCACTAGCGAGGAGAAATCTCGGTTATTAAATACTGACCTCACAGCTGGATCGAAGGGCGATATGTACAGACTGATAAATTATGTTTCATATTATAATATTATATTTTTAATTTTAATATAAAATCAAAAATATAATATTATATAACACTTAAATGAATCTAATAATTAGAAAATATGGAAAGTCGAAAATGATCATTAATAACAAAATTTTAAATAATCTTAGAGACGCCAGGTCTATGTCGATTATACCGATTATAGGGCTATCTGTCGGCGCCCTCGGTCTGCTATACGCTATCTACCTAGCTAGATGGGTTCTGAGGCAGAACCCAGGTACGGAAAAGATGGTGTTCATAAGCAACGCCATAGCGACGGGCGCTCGTGCCTATCTATTCAGACAATACAAGACTTTATCCATACTTTTAATTATATTGGCCGTAGTTATATATGTAGCTGTAGATATGACCAAAGGGTTGCCGGGACTCACCGCTATCGGCTTCGTGGTTGGCGCCTTGGGATCCATGTTGGCGGGCTACCTCGGCATGTACGTAACAACAAGATCCGCCTCGCGGGTGGCGCAGGCGGCGGCGGACGGCGGAATGGGCAAGGCCCTATTGGTGTCCTGGCGCGCCGGGGCCGTCATGGGCCTCTCGCTTGCAAGCGTCGCCCTGCTGTTGATCTCCGGATTTTACCTGATATTTAGGTCAGTTACGCCGGGAGAGTGGGCCACTCCGCTGGTGGCCCTCGGCTTCGGCGCAAGCTTGGTTACACTCTTTATGAGGGTCGGCGGGGGCATATATACGAAGGCGGCCGACCTCGGGGCAGACCTAGTGGGCAAGATCGAGGCGGGGATACCCGAGGACGACCCAAGGAACCCGGGTGTGATAGCCGATAACGTGGGCGACAACGTGGGGGACGTCGCCGGCATGGCGGCCGACGTGTACGAATCTTACATAGTCACTGTGACCGCCGCCATATTCCTGGCCGACATATTGGGTCTATCGTCGGCCTATATCGAGGGGATTATACTCATAGCGTCATTGGCGCTTATTGCGACCTTCGTCGGCGTGAACTTGTTGAGGACGAAAAATGTAAAGAATCCAATGAGCTCTATCAGTTTCGCCATATATGCCACAATAGCGCTGTCGATTATTCTGTTCTTCGCCGGCGTCTTCGCGTTGGGGCTAGGCGTCGTGGAGGCGACCGCTATGGCCTTGTCGGCGGCTCTGGGCGCCATCGTGGCGCCGCTCGTGGTTAAAATAACCGATTACTACACCTCCTATAACTACAGACCCGTAAAGGAAATAGCGGAACAGACCAAGATAAGCCCGGCCACCGTAATAGTGACAGGATACGGCATCGGTCTGGTGAGCGCCGTGCCCATCTTGTTCGTGATAGTGGCCGTCTTGGGGATTTCCTACGCCATAGGCTTCTTCGCGTTTCATGTAACCGGCTTCGGGAGCTATGGCCCGTATCTGGCTGGAATATTCGGCACGGCTTTGGCCTCAGTCGGCCTATTGGCCATAGCGGGAATAATAATAGCTGCGGATTCCTACGGCCCCGTCAGCGACAACGCCAACGGCGTAGTCGAGATGGCCGGCCTCCCCGAAAGCGTCAGAAATATTACCGATGTGCTCGATTCCATAGGCAATACCACCAAGGCTACGACTAAGGGCTATGCGATAACCAGCGCTGCGCTTGCCGCCCTCGTGCTGTTCATAGCGCTTATGTTTGAAATTATGAAGTCCATGGCGCAAATATTGAATCAGCAACTTATTTCTTTATTGACTGGATCTGCTTCTAATACATCTATTATAACTCAGATATCTATTATAAATCCCAATGTACTAGTTGGCGCATTTATAGGCGTAATGATCGTTTATTTCTTCACAAGCAGGACCTTGACGGCGGTCGGGAGGACTGCTATGGAGATAGTAGAGGAGATAAGGAGGCAGTTCCGGGAGAAGCCCGGAATCCTCGAGTGGAAGGAGCAACCCGACTACGCTAGAGTAGTCGATATAGCGACTAGAAGGGCCCTCAGAGAGTTTCTATTGCCCGGCTTGGTGGTGATAGTGGTGCCTTTGGCGACCGGCTTCATACTTGGCTGGCAAGCGCTGGCCGGCCTGATCATGGGCGCTTTAGTCTCCGGAGTCCCTCGGGCCTTGTTGATGGCGAATTCGGGCGCCGCTTGGGACAATGCCAAGAAGTATATCGAGCTACAGGGTTTGAAGAAAACCGAGCAACACAAGGCGGCCGTCGTCGGCGATACTGTAGGCGATCCGTTTAAGGACACATCCGGCCCGTCTTTAAACCCGCTGATAAAAGTATTGAACACGCTATCCGTGGTTTTCGCATTTGCTATAGTATCTGCCAATGTGTATATGGCAATTGCCCTAACTGGTTTGCTTCCGTTTTAAATAATCATTTAGGGAAAAACTAAAAAATCCTTTTATCTTTTGCTCCAGTGTAGATGTATCCCCCCGAGAGCGAGGAGGGGAACAGGGAGTATAAGTTGATGGTTAGAGATGTAGATCTCGAGCGTCTTGCGGGTCAGATGAAACGCCGGCTGGTGGAGGGCGGTGGCGAGGCGTTCTATCTAATAGGTGTATCCGACGACGGCAAGCCGCTCGGCCTGAGCGATGGAGACCTCAGGGAGGCGCTCTCGGTCGTAGAGAAGGCGGCGGAGAGGATAGAGGCGGTGGCGTATTTGGTGGGGCTGAGGGAGGGCTTGAGGGGGAAGGTGGCTGAGGTATTGATAAGAAACAAGGCGGGCGAGGACAACCCGCCCCCGGTCGTCCACGTGGTGGCTATGGGCAACGTGGATGCCGGCAAGTCGACGCTTATAGGCGTGTTGATCACCGGGCGTCTGGACGATGGGAGGGGGAGCGCGAGGGTCTACGCGGCCCGCTTTAAGCATGAGGTGCTCACGGGCCGCACGTCGGCGATATCCACGAGGCTTATGGGCTTCAAAGGCTACAAAGTAGTCAACGCAGATCTGCCCGACCCGCTGGACGAGGCGTCGGTCTATCTAAACTCCGATAAAGCCATTTTGTTTATAGATATAGGAGGCCACGAGGGCTACCTCAGAACCTCTCTGAGAGGCATCTTGGGAAACGCGCCGGACTACGGGATGCTGGTTGTCGCCGCCAACTCCGGCGTCCAGAGGATGACGAAGGAGCACCTGGCCGTGGCCGTGGCCATGAACCTACCGGTCTTCGTGGTGGTGACTAGAGTGGACATAACGCCCAAAGCCATCCTAGAGAAGACGCTCGAAGATGTGGCGGGCGTGCTGAAGATGCCGGGCGTCAGCAAGGTCCCGTACGTGGCCAAGAACGACGAGGATGCGGTTATCGCCGCAAAGATCATGCCCACGGGGCGCGTCGCGCCTATATTCCTTGTCTCCAACGTGACGGGCGAGGGGCTGGACAGGCTAAGGCGTTTTCTGTCCCTACTGCCCAAGAGACTTCACTGGAGGGGCTCGGGCCCTCCGACCCTCTATATTTCCGAGATATATAAGGTTCGGGGAGTGGGCACGGTGGTGGGGGGTTTGCTCGAAGGCGGCCGGCTGATCTCAGGCCAAAAAGTCCTCGTGGGTCCTACGGACGACGGCGGCTGGAGGCCCGTCAGGATAAAATCGATACAAGTAAACAGGATCTCCGTGGCCTCGGCGAGCCCTGGACAGTATATAACCGTAGCGATAGAGGGCTTTGAGGACGTACATAAGGGCATGGCCCTCACGTCGGAGCCGCTGAAGTCGGCTGTCAGGCTAGGAGCCGACGTGATAGTCTTGAGACATCCGACGGTGATAAGGCCCGGCTTCACGGGTGTGTTGCATCTAAGGTCGATAAGGTCGCCCGCCACGATAACGTGGATAGATAAAGGCGCACTGATGATGGGTGACGTGGGCAAGATAGAGCTGAGGTTGCCGCGGCCCTGGGCTGTGCCCAACGGCGAGAGGTTCATATTCAGGAACGGCCCGACGAGGGTGCTGGGCCGCGTGATCCATATATATTAATAGAGGTGTCCGTTACCGCCAGTGCTAATACCTCCGCCTTTATGTAAAGTAGTTAGATGCGACGACCTGGAGCGGCTAACCTTGGACGAGGCCCTCAGGGAGCTCCAGAAGACGGACGAGGTGGAGGTGCTGAGGCCCAACATCTACGCCGTGAGGTACGACTTCGGGAGAATTACGCCATCCATGATAAATGACTATGAGTATTGCCCCCGTCTACTCTGGGTACAGGCGAGGCTCGGGAGGAAGTTCCTTACGCGCAGATCGCTAGTGGCCCTCATAAGGGGCCGCCTGCTCCATGAAAGATACGAGAGGATGCTCTCGGCCGCGGAGGACGTCTTGGCTGAATACAAGATCGAGCTGGGCGATATGGTCGGTGTTGTGGACCTCGTGTTTAGGCGTAACGAGAAGATGATACCTGTTGAGATAAAGAGCGGCGTAACGACAAGGGAGTCCCATGTGAAGCAACTACAGATATACATAGGGCTGTTAAAGGCGGATTTCGGATATCTTGTCTATAGGAACAAGGTGGAAAGGATAGAGCGCAATCCAGAAGCCGCCAAGGTGCTCGACGAAATAAGGAATGTCCTGAAAAGCTCCGAGCCGCCGCCCGTTGACAGAGGGCGTTGCAGAGGTTGTCCATTTAGATCAATATGTGATATATATTCTAAATAGTACTATAGATATGCAAATGGAGTAAAATGATTAATATGATAAGTAGATAGGGTATTTTAGATAGATATAAGAATAAAGAAATCTATAAAAAGGGCGGAGCCGTCGCAATCCATGTCGGTATATTACATAGAATATCTGAATATGCCGCCGTTCACGGCATATGTGGTCTATGGCCTAGCTATCCTCTCTGTTGCTTCGCTCCTCTATTTTACTGATAGGCTTCTACGTGAGCTTGGTGGTATTAAAATATTTATTAATTATATATTTAAAAAGAAATCATATAGATTTATTTATGAATTTATAATACATAGCAGATTTTTTATTGAAGAAACTCTGGGCGGTGTAGCTCACTATCTATTGATGATAGGGCTGGGGATCTCGCTGGTGGCGACCATAATAGTCGCTGTGACTCACTATGTAGATATAACATACGGCGGTCCCGTGTTCTTGGCATTTAGGTTTTTGCTGGACATAGCCGCAGTGCTTTTGCTCATAGGTCCCCTACTGGCTATATATAGAATTACTAAATATAAAACTAGATATAATAATTATAAAGAATATATAGCAATATTGATAGGATTCATAATTATAAGTTTAACAGGAATGATACTACAGAGATATAGAGTTGAGTACTATTTCGGCGGTCCCACCCCGTGGTCTCCTCTATCCTATCTGCTCCCGACACCGTCACGTGAATTATATATATATTCATATTTTATACATATAACAACTGTATTTTTATTAATTGCGATAATACCATTAACTATATTGAGGCATATGGAGTTATCATTTATAAATTATGTAGAAATAGATAGAGGATACGGCGAGCTCACCACTCCGTTTGACCTAGAGAAGATAGTTGAAAGTGGTCAGACCGAAGTAAAAATCGGCGTGAAGTCGAAAGCAGATTTGGACCCGCTTCACAGAGTTATGGCCGATGCTTGTACGAGATGTAATAGATGCGAAGATGCATGTCCCGCCACTAAGGCAGGCCGTCCGCTCAGCCCGCGCGCCCTTATAAACAAGATATCTGAGGCCAAAGCCGATAAATCGCTCTTTGAGCTAGGGCTTCAGGAGGATGAAGTATGGGCGTGCACGACATGTGGCGCATGTATGGCGTCTTGTCCTGTTTATATAAGACATGTTGATTATATTATAGATATTAGAAGAAGTCTTGTTTTCGAATCCAAGTTGGACCAGAAGAAATCTGATTTATTAATGTCTTTGAGCCAATATGGCAATACCCAGATGCAAAGTAACTATGGGAGACACGACTGGCTGAGGGAATTGGGCGTTAAGACCGTCAGCGAGAATCCCAACTTTGAGTATCTGCTGTGGGTTGGCTGCATGGGTAGTTTCGACAATAGAGCTAGACAAATCATAAAGGCATTTGTGGGCATACTTAGGGAGGCAGGTCTTCTAGACAAGATAGCGGTGCTCGGCGATGAGGAGACCTGTTGTGGCGACCCCGCCAGAAGGTTGGGCGAAGAGAGCAGATTCCAAGAGATCGTTCTTAATAATAAGAATTTATTCAATAAATACAATGTGAAAAATATAATTACTATATGTCCACATGGATATAATACATTTAAGAACGAATATAAGCGCTTCGGAGTGCAGCTCAACGTCTATCACCACGTAGAGTTTCTAAGCCAGCTAGTGGAGGCGGGGAAGATAAAGATAAACGGCGGCGTTGGTACTTATGTCATACATGATCCCTGTTATCTTGCCAGGCACAACAAGGTCGTGGAGCCTCAGCGGAAGATCGTCGTAAGGCTTGGCGAGCTGAGGGAGGCCAAGCTACACGGCGAGAGAACCTTCTGTTGCGGGGCGGGCGGCGCCAATTATTGGTATGATGTCAAGGAGGAGAGGCGTATAAGCCACATAAGGCTTGAGCAGTTGATGGGGACGGGGGCATCGACGATAGTTACGCTTTGCCCATTCTGCAATGCCATGTTGTTTGACGCTGCGAGGAACAAGGAGGCTAGTGTCTCAATAAAGGACCTTGCCGAGATAATTTACGAGAACTTAGTTGGTCGCTCTAACTGACTCTCTCCTCAACCCTAAAGCAAGGCTTTTGCTACTCTAAATAAATAGGGGCATATTCCCTACATGATTTTCCTGGTGTTATTGACCATAGGCGCTGTGACGGCAACTTGGCACCTAGTAACTACCTTCCTGTCGTCGGAGGGCCAGGCCAACGGCGTATATGACGATGACGATGATGGAGTCTACGTCGTGATGCCGTCTTGTAGAGATGAGAGTTTATTCGAGACGCTCCCTAAGTGGCTAGCCCAAAACTACAGAAATTATAAAGTGGCCGTGATCGAGGACTGCGGCGATATGGGTCTGGTGGAGCCCTACAAGCTCAAGCCCTCCGGCATCGTGAGGACTCCCAGACCTCTCCGGGTCTTCTCCAACGAGCGGCTGATATTATTCATGAGGGAAGGCAGATTTGGGCTGAAGGGAGGCGCCTTGAACGACGCAATAAGAGGCCTTATGTCGTTGAAGCCGCTCCGGAACCCCAAATACGTGATCTTCGTCGACAGCGATCATGAACCCCCCGACTTCGACTTCATCAGGAGGGCCGTCTCAACCATAAAGAGACTGGGGGTTGACCTGGTGCAAGGGGTCCAGAGGCATCTATATCTGGGCTCCTCGCTCGATGCGTTGGTCTCAGTATCCCACGACATATCGGGGACTATGCTGGTGGGCAGAACCCGTCTGAACATGATGCCTATATTCACGGGCTCGACGGCTATAGCGAGGCTGGAGCCTATCGTCAAGCTTTGGTTTTCGGAGGATACGGTAACCGAGGATCTGGATCTTTCTGTCCGTATGTGGCTCAACGGCTATTCCATAGCGGCGACCTGGGGGCTCTACACATGGGGCAGGCCCCCCCGCAACCTCAAGTCGTACTTCAAACAACAGCTGAGGTGGGCCTCGGGCACCATCAGAGTGTTTCTAAGGTATCTAGTCCCGGTCATCAAGAGCGACATCCCCATGGCCAGAAAGATTGATTTCTTCTTCCAGGGTACCGTATTCGCCACGAGCTCGGTTTACGTAGCCATAATAGTGTTGCTCATATACAGGCTGGTAATGGGGCCGCAGCTCACCGTGCCTGAAATAGTTCTGCTTCTCTACCTGTTTTCGGCGGGTCTTGCCATCGATATATATGTGGAGTCTAAATACCACACTCCGACAAGGCCCGACATCTTGGCTCCGTTCTTGGAGCTCGTGACGGCGTTTGTGCACATAGCCGGCACGGCGCTCGGGATTATGGGCAGGGAGTACGGCTGGGTTAGAACCCAGAGGAAATTAGCCGGCGCGGTTAGATAGACCTAGCTGTTCCGTTCGCCGTTTATGAACTCGATCACCGCCTTATAGGCCTCCTCGGGGGGCATATGTAGCGGCGGGTTCTTGAAGCCCCAAGCCGAGGCGCTGTATATAGGACCTCCTATATGTCTGTCGAGAGCAAGTTTGGCGAGTCTTATCGCGTCGGAGACCACCGCGGCGCTGTTCCAAGCGTCGTGCACCTCCAGCTCCACCCTTATGTTGATGGGGACTCCGCCGAATATACGCCCTTCTATCAACATATGCGCTATCTTCCTATCGCCAAGAAACGGTATGTAGGCAACCGGGGCTATATACGCATTGAAGTCCTGCCCCTCGGCCATCTTCTTGACCGCCGCGGTCTTCGTCTTTTCCTTATCGCCTCTTCTGTACATCAGATTGGCGAAATCGGGCGTACCGCCTACGTTTATCTGGTAGGTATCCATCACGGCGACCCCCCTTAGGGACAGTAGATGTATGAGCGTCTTGTGCAACACGGTAGCCCCTATCTGGTTCTGAGTGTCGTCGCCCAACAGCGGCACCTCCCTCTCGGCGAATTTTCGCTGCCAGACCTCGCTGGTCGCAATAGGCGCTGGCATGGCGTTTATGAACGCCGACCTAGCCCTCAGGGCCGCCTCGGCATAGGCCTCGGCGGCTTTTCTAGCCCCCGTCGGCAGATAGTTGACCAACACCTCCGTGTTGGTTGACTCCAGCTCCCTCACGACGTCCTCAAGAGAGCCCTCGACCACTCTATCGACTATATTGCCCTCGGGCTTCCCGTCGAGAACGGGCCCGGCCTTGACGACGACGCCCAGTTTTCCGGGCTGATAGACCTTCGTCGCGTTGTTCGGCGGCGAGAATACAGCCTCTGCGAGGTCTTTGCCCACCTTACGTGCATCTATGTCGAAGGCCGCGGCGAACTCTATATCGGTCACCGTGTAGTTGCCGATCTTCTTGAACGCCACCAGAGGCTCTAGCTCAGAATATCGCCTATACATCTCGACCCCTTGCACCAAGGCTGAGGCGCAGTTGCCCACGCCCGCTATCCCGACCCTAATGGGCATGTCCATCTAAACAGATCTGTTAATAAATTATTCTGTAAGCATAAGCATTTAAACTCGCCCGTACGATGCGTTGATGCCCACCAGGGCGTATCTGAAGTTCCGGAACTGTATAGGCAAGGGCAACCTATGGCTCTACGCCGTGGCCATACTGCTGAGGGAAGGCCCTCTCCACGGATACGGCATTATATCTCGCCTAAGAGCCCTTGGCTTCAATATAAGCAACGTCTATGGGTACGTCCTCTTGAAAAGAATGGTGGCAGACGGAGTCCTCGCAGAGAGGGATGAGGCGGGCAGAAAGGTCTATGTCGTGAGCGAGGAGGGCCTTAGATCCTACAGAGTCGCCGTAAACGAGATGAAAAACCTACTGAAGTTCCTGGAGATAGAGCCCTAGACCTCCACTGAGTCTAGGAACCTCAAGCGTTTAGGCACAGGCGGGTGATCAGACAGAATTTCCTGAACGCCGCCCACATCCATGCGCTTCAGCCTATTGACCACGTCGGGAGTTATCTCTCTGAAGGGATTCCCGTAGGCCGCCGTGAACGCATAGATGAACAAAGCCTTCAGCTTGCTGTCGCTCACAGCTTCCCTCCCGCCGCCTTCGTAGTACAGATGTATTTTAGCAAGAGCTTTCTGCATAGGCCATCTCCCTGCCGCACGGGCGCCGACAAAATCAGCGTAGTATTCCCTCATCCTGCTGAAAGCCAAGACCAACAACTGCTCTATGAATGATATGGCGACTAGCGCAAGCCCCACCAGCGCCATCGTGCCCGAGTTCCCTCTCTCCTCTCTGTCGCCCAACATTCCCTGCCAGACGAGGCTATACCCCAGATAATACACCACCGAGGGAAATAGGCCGAAGAACAACATCACCAAGTTGTCTCTATGCAGATGGTGGCCTAATTCATGCCCTATGACGGCCTCCAGCTCGTCGTGGCTCAACATCTCGTAGAGTGATTTCGTGACGGCAACCCGTCTACCTGTTATGAAATTGCCGTATGAGAACGCATTTGGCGGTCCGTCTACCAACACGGCCTTTATGCGGCCGCCGATGCCCAATCTGGAAGCCACGTCGTCAACTACCGTCTGAAGTTCGGGATCCTCCTCGGCTCCATATGCTAAATCTATTATAAATGGAGATATTAAATATGTTAATAGATTTATTATTAATACAAATGATATTATATATGGAACAGAATATATAGTTACGTAGCCTCCTATATATAATGTTGCCCATATGGCCGCCGCCGTTACTGAGATCAACGTAAACGCCAGTATGGCCATGGAGACATACAGAGAGAACCGTCCGCTGAATCTACGCGCCAGCTTTGGCGCCAATGTCGACGCAAGAACGAGCATCAGCACGTAGCCAAGCGCCATGGTTATCCAGTAGACGGGGTCGAACCATATGAAGTACGGAAGCAACATGGTAGCTCTTTCGATATCCAATATAAATATCTTATTGGATAGAAAGTAATAAAAATACATATATATTAAATAAAAATATAAACATTAAATCTAGATATTTTCATATTAAATATAAAATAATAGAAGAATATTAGTAAAGCGAAGTAGAAGAAAAATAAGGAAGATAGTCGTGGAGACGGAATTCTTGAGCGCTTTGTTGACATATATAAATAGCTATAGCGGAAGGGGGACTGTAGTCATTATAAAGATAGATAAAATATGCGGCTTGAACAGAAGATGTTCTTGGTATATATATAAATATATGTCTATTTTGGAAAGAAGAAAGTTGGTAGTTAAATGGAAAAAGGGAATGTGGATAGCCGAAAAGAAAAACCTAGACGAGATACGTAGCTCTATTGTTGTGTTATTGCCCCGAAGAGATAATAAAAATATTTATACTAAAAGATAAAGATTATTTGGGATACCTATATGATCGGTCTGAATAGTTTATTGTATATCTTTTCGGCCTCAGTTGGGCTGTGATATACCTAAAAGCGGTAAGAGGATCCGACTGCTCGCCACAGGTGTAGACATCCACCGTGGCGTATCCATACGCCGGCCATGTATGGACTGCTATATGGCTTTCGAGCACCAGCGCGATAACCGAGACGCCCTCCTTATCTCCGCCCTTAAATCTCCAGCTATTTACCTCTACTAGATGCATGTTGGCAAGCTCGGCAGCCCTTATCACAATATGTCTTAGTCGCTCTTCGTCGGAGAGGAGCTCGGGATCTATTCCGTAGGCCTCGCCGTAGTAGTGTTTTCCTATCACCGGGATCTTGCCCTGCGCGATTTGCGTTGCTTGCATTGCTGAGTGCGCGAATGGTACCCGTATTTAAGACTTTTGTTCTTAATAAGAGGCCGTGCGGACGTAATACGTGAATTGCTAAATATATGTGGTTAATCTCGACCAATGCGCGTCTTGTTGATACACACCGAGTTCTTCCGATGGGAGCCGAAGGAACCTGCGGGCGAGATAAGAGATGAGCCCAACCGAGGCGAGGCCAAGAATGCCTTGGTTGCCTTCTTAACCGTGGAGGAAGACGACGTGCCAGACGACAGATATTTATCGAAGATAGTAGAGGATATCATAGATGTTGCAAATAAGGTAAAGGCAAACTCTATAGTTATATATCCATATGCCCATTTATCATCAAGGCTAGCCCGTCCATATACATCAAGAGATATTTTAAATAAAATATACGAAATTCTTTCAGCTAATGCTAAGGGATTTAGCGTGCTGAAGGCGCCCTTTGGCTACTATAAACAGTTCGAAATGAAGTGCTTAGGGCACCCCCTATCGGAGCTCAGCAGATCCTACACGCCTGAAACCGCGCATAAGCCAGGGGCCCAACAGTCCAAGCAGACGCCAGACGTCTATCTCATACTGACCCCGGAGGGGGATGAGTACCATCCGGCCCAATTCCCATTGGACAAATACCCCGACTTGAAGGCGTTGGTGGATAAGGAGGTTTTCAAGAAGGAATTGCCGGGAGGAGAGCCTAAATATATAGAATATGTAAAGAGGTTTGCTTTCGACTGGGAGCCCATGTCCGACGTCGGCCATATGAGGTATGGCCCCGACGCCACGGTCATGATGGAGCTCGTTGAAGATTACGCATTCCAAGTCGCCAAATCTCTGGGGATTCCGATATTCAAGATAAGGGGAACCAACATGTTTAAGCTGAGCGAGAAGCCCATAGAGACCCACGCAAAGCTGTTCGGCGAAAGGCTTTACGTGGTGGAGACCGACGTCGATTCCATACTGCGCTATGCGGCATGTTTTCAACAGTTCGCTATGGCTAAAGACTGGGTGATAAGCTACAGGAATTTACCCTTCGGAATGCTGGAGATCGCCGATTCCTATAGGTACGAACAACCGGGCGAGACAGTATTGCTCTTCAGACTTAGGAGATTTTATATGCCTGATCTACATATATTTACGAAAAACTTAGATAATGCTATAGAAGTTACATATAAACTTCATGAAAAAATATTTGAAGAAATTAGGAAAATAGGTAGAGATTATGTCTCTTTATATAATATAACTGCGGAGTTCTATAAAGAGCATAAGGACTATCTGGTCGAGCTGGCGAAGAGGGAGGGGAAGCCCGTGTTGTTGCGCATACTGCCCGAACAGAAATACTACTGGGTCCTCAACGTAGAGTTCCACATAATAGACGAGCTGGGCAGACCGCGCGAGATCGCGACGTTCCAGATAGACGTGGGAAACGCGATGAGGTTCGGCATAAAGTACGTAGACGAAGAGAACAAAGTGAGATATCCAGTCATAATACATACCGCAATCCTAGGTAGCGTAGAGCGATATCTCTTCGCCTTGTTCGACACAGCCGCGTTAATGGAGAGGCGGGGGGAGACCCCAAAACTGCCAGTCTGGATAACGCCGGTACAAATACGTATCATCCCGATAAATCGGGAGTACCTAAGCGCGGCATTAGATCTAGCCGACGAGCTGGAGAATAGGGGTATAAGAGTCGACGTAGACGACAGGGAGGAGACCCTATCTAGGAGGATACGCGACGCAGAACGTGAATGGATACCGTACATCGTCGCGATAGGACAAAGAGAAGCCGCCTCCAACATATTTACAGTAAGAATTAGGGGAAAGGGACAGATCCAACTGTCGAGACAAGACCTCATCACGACAATAGAGAAGGAGATCTCCGGCTTCCCGAAGAGGCCGCTGTATATGCCGAGACTCCTCTCGCAGAGACCTTCCTACAAACAGCTCTGACTCTAGTTACAGTAGCTTTTAACTCGAGAAGAGGGACATGAGGAAAAAGGGATCTCTATTCGTGGAGGAGACGTTGTTGCTGTTCCTCGCCATAGGTATATTCGTTGCGTTCGCGTTGACAGTGACTGGCATGATTAAGGGAGCGTTAGGCGGCATCCTCGGATTTAGAAACGAGACCAATACCCTACTGAGCCAACTGGTCAACGCGGCCAAGCAGCTGGTCTTCGGAGGCTAATCTATATATATGCCGTTTTTATTTAATCTATCAATTATATTTTCTTTTTCTGATGAAAATAAATCAATTATACTTTTAATATAAGTTTTATTTATAGATATGTTATATTTTGGATCAGCAAGAATACGGGCAATATTTGCGATGAAATCCTCGGCATCCTTAGTTGCCATCTTGGCCTTTAAGACCAAGAGATCTTCTAGTTTAATACTTCTCACATATAGATTATCAATTTTAATATTTATAGTATTTTCAAGAATTTGAGAAGGAATATATATATCAAGTATATTTTCCAATAGGTCAATCTTAAGCAATTCGCCGGACACGACCATCTCGAAGTATATGGTGCCGTGGTCTGTGGTGCCTATATCCCACTCATTTTCTTGTGCTATTTTTTCAAATAATTCATAGTCTAATATAGTTGATTTATTTATAATAAATAAATCAACATCTAAAGGATCATAATCTATGTTATAAACTAGAGGAAGAATGGCGGAACCGACTAGGACAAACTCCACGCCATATCTCTGTAGTGCACGTCCTATGTGCAACAAACCCTCTCTGTATTTTCGATACCGATCCATGGCGACGAGAAGATGGAGGGCTTTTAAAGTTGCTATATATAATCTATATAGTGAGTATTACAGTAAAGCTTATAATAACTAATTTTCTTGATTATTCATGTTAGAACATGCGCTATCGATTATACCAAACATATCTAAATGCTCTAAGCAGAGTAAAAAAATAATAGTGAGAATAGATATAAATTCTCCTATAAAAAATAATAAAATACTTGATGATTATAGGTTAAGAGCTCATGCGAGAACTATATCTATTCTCTCTGATGCAGGCTCAAGGGTAGTCATCTTGGCGCATCAAGGCCGTCCCGGTCAAGATGACTTCACCAGTCTTGAAATCCATAAAAATTTATTGGAAAAATATATTGGAAAATCTATAATATTTATAGAAGATATAATAGGTCCATACGCATTAAATAAAATAGATAGTATGGAGAATGGCGATATAGTGATGCTAGAAAACGTGAGGTTGCTCTCCGAGGAGGTTGTCGAGGGCCCGCCCGAGAGACAGGCCAATACCTGGCTGGTGAGAAAGCTGGCGCCTCACGCCGATTACTTCGTATTCGACGGATTCGCCGTGGCGCATAGATCGCAGCCCAGCGTGGTCGGATTCCCCATGGTCATGCCCTCATGTATGGGCTACGTGATGGAAAGGGAATTGGCCGCCCTATCCGAGATCTGGCGCAACAGAAAACTGACGCTGATAGTTGTCGGCGGGGCCAAAGTGCCCGAATCCCTCAGGGCCATAAAGGAGGCGTTGGATAAAGGCCTGGCCGACAAGGTGCTCGTGGGGGGCCTCGTGTCGGTGGTTATGGCTTCCGCCAGATCACGCGTGGGCCCGTCGCTGAGGCAGTTCCTTGAGGGCATGGGCCTGCTCTCCGAGGTCGAGAGGGCTAGGACTCTGCTGGAATCCTACGGAGACTTCATAGTGCTGCCCGACGACTTCAGGACTAGGTCGGGCACGCTCGATTCGTCTAACCTAGACGAGGTTCCAGGCGACATAGGCGACGCTACGATAGCCAAATTCTCCGAGATAATAGCAAACTACGAATACGTGGTGATAACAGGCCCCATGGGCAAGATAGAGGAGCCCGAATTCTTCGCGGGCACCCGCCGCATCTTGGAGGCCGCCAGCAGACGTAAGGCCATAATAGGGGGTGGGCACACCATACTGTCGGCGGAGAAGGCGGGGGTTCTCGACAAGATCTTCCACGTATCTACAGGGGGCCGCGCCTTCCTGATGGCCTTGTCGGAGGAGCTACCTGCTGTCAACGCCCTTGTGGAATCGGCCAAGAGGTTCTGGCTATGAGGGTGGCCGTAGTCGGCTACGGCACTATAGGCAAGAGGGTGGCTGACGCCGTGTCGGTACAAGACGATATGAGGCTAGTCGGCGTGTTTAAGACAACCCCCGACTACGGCGCAGCTCTGGCGGCGCGGAAAGGCTATAGACTATACGCGCCTGACGACAAGCGCGAGAGCTTCCGCAAGGCAGGTCTCGAGGTCTCGGGCAACTTGACCGACCTAATATCGGAGGCCGATATAGTGGTGGACGCCACGCCTGACGGCGTCGGGGCTGAGAACAAGAGCATCTACGCCAAGGCGGGAAAGCCGGCCATATTCCAGGGGGGCGAGGAAGCCGACGTGGCCGAGACGAGCTTCAACGCCCTGGCCAACTTCGAAAACGCCGTAGGCAAAAAATTTGTGAGGGTGGTCAGCTGCAACACCACCGGAATATCGAGGGTGCTGTCTGCCTTGAAGCTGGGCGGTCTCGGCATCAAGAAGGCCAGGATCTTCATAGCCAGAAGGGGGGCCGACCCGAGGGAGTACAAGAAAGGCCCTATAAACGACGTGGTGCCCAACCCAGCAACCATACCGAGCCACCACGGCCCCGACGTCAAGACTGTGTTCGGCGACATAGACATAATCACCGTGGCCGTCGCCGTGCCGGTCACCATAATGCATATGCACATGGCCTATATAGAGCTGGACGACGCCCCGAGAAGGGAGAAGATAGTCGACGTGCTGGCATCCACGCCCAGAATTCTGCTCTTCGACGTCAAGGCGGGGTACAACAGCCTCGCGCAGATAGTGGAATGGGCCAGAGATATGGGGAGGCCGCGCGGCGACGTCTGGGAGGTAGCTGTGTTTTCAGACTCGATCACCCTAAACGGGCGCGAACTATATCTTATGTACGGAGTCCATCAGGAGGCTATCGTGGCGCCCGAGAACGTAGACGCCATAAGGGCCATGGGGAAGCTGTCGGATAAATGGTCCTCAATAGAGAAAACTGATAAAGCGTTGGGCATAGTGACGCATGGAAAGAGATATGGTTGACGAGCCCTCCTACAAACTCGCCTATAGATTCAGGAAAGTTCTGGTCCCGATAACTCCCGACGAAAAATCGCAAATAGCCATAGAGGTCGCCAGAGATTTCTATACAAGATATGGATCACGTATAACATTTCTATATATAGTAGAAGATAATGATAGAAGTAAAGAAATATCACAATTATTGTCGAAATACACAGGAAGTATGATATATGAGCTCAAGGTGGAGCGCCTGAAGGAGGGGGAGACCGTGGCCTCCGCGATCTTGGAGGAAATAAAGAAGGGGATGTACGATCTTGTTATCGTCGAGTCCAGAGGACGCACGGGCGTCGAGGCTCTGCTGTACAATTCGGTATCGACAGCCATAGCCCTCTCTGCTCCCACAAGCGTGTTGATACTTAGATGAGCCCCTGTTATTTTAAACTACATCTCTCTCGGTGTATTTTGTAAGTATATCTTATATTACAAGCGTGTTGATACCTATATGAGGATAGGAGCTGCCATATCGCCCTACCAACACTTTGGCATCTGCGGTTGTGATCTACCCGACGAGGTGGGGGCCAGGCACATCCAGTTTTTCGAAAGAGATGTGTCGCTAGCTAAGAGCATAGGTCTGGATTTATTCAGAACAGGTATAGAGTGGGCGTTGCTAGAGCCTGCAAGCGGTAAATATAGCAAGATATGGCTTAACTTCTTCGAGAGGTATTTGAGCCATATAAAGAACGTCGGCCTTGAGGTTTGGCTGACGGCGCATCACTTCACAAACCCTCGGTGGATATGGAGGGAGGGCGGTTGGGAATCTAAAGCTACAATGAAATCTTATTTAAATTATATAGATTTAATCTTAAGAAACTATAAAAAATACATAGATTTTCTATTACTATTTAATGAGCCAGAAATCTATATATATTTAGCATACTTAAAGGGAGATCTGCCGCCCTACGGGTTTATAGCATATAAACACGCTACCAAGGCTTTTAACAACATAAAAGAGGCGATTCTAGCCGCTAGGGATCTCGCGAAGAGCTACGGCGTCCCTGTATCGTTTACACACCCCTATAGGAAGTATAGGGCCAAGTCCCTTCTAAAGCCCCTGGAGCCTATATTTACAAAGATAAGCTATTCAACGTTAGACTTAGCAAGAGAAATGGATATTATATCTATTAATTTCTATATAGTCTCCGAGATTTCGCTGGGTGACTATCGGAACGTCCTAGAGCCCGAGGCGCTCCTCGAGCTGAAGGCGCCTAGGATCGCCGTGACCGAGTACGGGATCGCCACCCGCAACGAGCGCATCAGATCAGCGTATCTATGCGAGATGGCGCACGTCTTTCGGAGGATAGAGCCTGTGGCCGCGATCTGGTGGTCCCTCCTACACGGCTACGAGTGGGGGCTCGGCTACAAGCCCTTCTTTGCGTTGGTCGACGAAAATAGGAAGCCAACACCGCTCGCCCTAAACATGAGGCGGATGTTGGAGGCTCCGCCTCCCGACTGCGGGCCGTTGCCGAGAGATCTAGGGATTGAGTGGAGGACGGCGTTGGACTAGAAGAACGCAGAGAGGTCCGTCTCTCCTTCGCCTTCCTCCGAGCCCTCCAGGACCCTCCTTATCTTGGCCAATGCCCTGTCTGAGAGAGGCCACGATCTGTAGTTCTGGATGGCTCTGAGCGGGCTTCCGTACCTCCTGAGGAGCTGCTCGGCTGTCTTGATCCCCACGCCTGGCAGTGACGACAGGAACTCTATCTGTAGCCTCCTTAGGTCGGCTCCCTTCGAGTGTGGGATCCGGATCCCTCTGTTCTCTCTCCCTGCCTGTCTGGCGGCTAGGCACACGGCATAGCCCGTCTGTTCGGGGGAGCGGGTGTACAACACGCCTATCCCCATCCTAGTTATGGCCAGCTCGGCGCCCAGTATGGCGTTTTGATGCACGTCGCGCAGATCTGCCGCCCTCCATATATCGCCCTCGATTATGATCACCGGCTTCTGCCCACTCGAGGACAGCCGAGACGCTTGATCGAACAGGCGCCCGTCGACTATCGACGATATGAAGTCGTGGGAGCTTTTACGCTCAAACAAGAAGTACCCAGCTATATAGTCACCTACCTCGAGCTGTTTTTGCACCACTTGGCAACCGGCCTCCTTTATGTACTTGACAACGTCAGTTCTATATTCTCTCGAGTCGGCTATTACTTGGCTCAAGCCGTCAACGCCTCACGTTTGGCGGACCACTCGACCACATCCTCCTTCCTCCCTACGACAACCCAAGAGACGGTCTTGGCCAGAGGCCTCGTCTCGGCTATAACGACCCTGTCGCCGGGCTTCACCTCTATACATTCGGGAACTCTCACGTGGAGTCTCCTTCTCCTCCTCTCGTAGCGCTTGTACTTGGGGACATAGTGTATCCACTCGTGTATCACCACGGCGGCTTTGTGCATCCTCACGCTCTCCACCTCGACCTCGAGGAGCTTTGGCCTTATCTTCAGATGTCCGTGCCAGGGACATTCTGGATCGTCGCACGCCGCCGCGGGCGGCTGGATCCAAGGGATCCCGATGTTGGCAACCCTCACCTTCACGCCGTTGGGGAAAGTGACTGTGTCGCCTACATGCGGCCTTGAGGGCAACTTAATTACGGCCATATTACTTGGCCGCTATGTGTAATGACGACTTGGTGGCCTTCAGACCCGGCTCGCCGTGCTGTACTGGCTTGCAAGTTATGGCGAACTCGCCCAAATAATGGCCGACATGCCAGGGAGATATATAGATCGGTATCCAGGTGATGCCGTTATAGACCTGTATCGTTAGGCCGACCATCTCGGGAAGCACGATCATATCTCTGCTGTGGGTCTTCAGGACGACCTTCTTGCCCTGTGCCGCCAGAGCGCGGGCCTTCCTCACCCTCTCGAGGAGTTTTCTATGCTCCGGCTTCAACCCGCGCCGCAAGCTCCTCCTCTGCCTAGCCGGCAACAGCTTTATGAAGTCGTCCATGGACATGGAGAGAATATCGTCGAGAGTCTTGCCCCTATATCTAAACGTGCCCCACTCATCCTGCGCTATCACTGCGGGTTGCGGCCATCCGGTCTTCCCGCGCTGAGCAGCCTCGGTCTCTTGAGGCGCAGACATCGCTCTGCCAGATAGTGACGTATTTAAATCTCTTCTCCGCTATGCCACCAAGCCCATCTTAGACGCGAGGCCCTGCGCCTCCTTAATTATCGAGACGGCCTCGTCGAGCATGCCGACATGCCTAGCCTGCACGACGGCGTTTTCGTCGCCGATCATGTACTCTATATAGTACTCGTCGCCGGCCCATGACAGCACCACGAAGACGTAGAAGTCCTCGCCGAGCTGTATCTGCCCAAACGCCTCGTCGCGCCGCCACTCCACGGTCAAGCGCCTAGACCTCCTCTCAAGGGCCTCCGCCAACCTCTTGAAGTACTCCTCAGCGCGCTCTCTGCCCATAGCCTACAGAGGGCATATGTTATTAAAGGATTCTATCTGTGGCATATGCCCGTAATCGACGTATCGCTGTGGGACCTGCGTCGCCTTGTAGGGGCTTCCGAGCAGGAGATCTTAAACGCGCTGGAGTACGTCAAGGGCGAGCTCGAGGGTCGGGAGGGCGACAGGCTCAAGATCGAGGTGACGCATGACAGGCCCGACCACTTCTCGGCGGAGGGCCTGGCGAGGACCCTAAAGGGCGTCTTGGGGATAGAGGAAGGGCTTCCCGAGGTCGAGATAGAGGAGGGAAGCGTCGAGCTGAGATACGAGGGGTTCATAGAGGAGCGGCCCTACGCGGTGATGGCAGTAGTCAGGGATCTGGCGCTCGACGACGAGGCCATAGTACAGATGATACAGCTGCAGGAGAAGCTCCACGAGACCTATGGGCGCGATAGGAGGAAGGTCGCCATAGGCTACTATGATCTATCGAAAATCAAGCCCCCTATCTCCTACAGGAGGATATCGCAGACCGACAGATATGTGCCGCTGGGGTACAACAGAGAAATCGAAGTGAGGGAGATGTACGAGGCGACGGATAAGGGCAGGAAGTATGCCTCGCTCATAAGGAGGGAGGCTCCGCCGGCCCTCGTGGATTCCGACGGCAAGATAATGGTGGTTGTGCCCGTCTTGGGCAGCGAGTGCTGCAAGGTGACTCCAGCCACTAGGGATGTCCTTATAGACGTGACGGGGCCTCGGCTGGAGACATTGTTAAAAATACTGGCTATACTGGTCTACAACTTGTTGGAACGCAGTAAAAGCAGAAAAGTGGAGCTGGTTAAAATAAATGGCGGCTACCCGGCAAGACTGGAGAGACGCGAAATAGACGTAGATAGAGGGCTTGTCAGCGAAATGCTGGGCGTCGATCTAGGCGAGGAGGAGTATAGAGCCTTGTTGCGCCGCGCCCGCCACGACGTACAGGGCGGCAAGGTGGTCGTGGCCCCCTACAGGATTAACATAATCAGCTGGGTCGATATCGCGGAGGACATAGCGATAATGAAGGGCTACGGCAACATATCCAGAGAGCCTCCCCCCATAGTCACGGCCGGGAGGAAGCACAGATCCGAGATATCGTCAGAGGACGCCCGAAAGGCCTTGCTGTCGTTGGGATTTCAAGAGGTTATGAACGGCGTCTTGACGTATTCTGCGCTTCTCGAAGCGTTCGGCCTGAGGCACGCGAGGGTGGTGAACCCAGTATCGGAGCGCCTGGACGCCGTAAGGAGCTCGTTGTTGCCCGGCCTGTTGAATGTGGTGTCGGCCTTGAGGAGGCCGAGAATCAAGCTGTTCGAGATAGGCGATGTGGTCGCGGGGGGCCGCACTAGGAGAGCCGTGGCGGTCGCTGTGGGAGGCGACGGCGTAACGACGACCGACGGCGTCGCCGTAGTTAGGACCTTGTGCCGGGCGCTCGGCGTCGAGTGCAGGGTGGAGAACGGAGAGGCGCCTTGGTGTATCGAGGGCAGATGCGCTAGGCTCGTGGGCGATATCGAGGGCTATGTTGGGGAGGTGCGGCCCGATATCTTGGTCAAGCTAGGGGCGTTTACGCCTGTGACACTGGGCGAGATCCTCCTCGCCTAGACCTCAAAGACTTATTAATACGAACTGCGGTGGGGGATATGCCGGAGGACGAGATAGACACCATTATTAGGAAGAAGGCTCTCGAGATGGCGGCCAGACAGACCACGTCGAGGAGGCAGGAGGAGAGGCCTCCATCCAACGAAGACGTGCTGAAAATAGTCAGGGGCCTGTTGAGAGGCGAGAGGGCCGAGGAGATCTTGAGCACATCCCTGGAACTATATGGAGACGCCCTTATGCCTCTCCTCAGAAAAATAGCGGATCTGCATAGGCAGGGGGTGATCAACGAGCTGTGGGACCACGAGCTCTACAGGATACTGACCAACGCCGGCTTTGTGGTGCCGTTGAAGACCAGGCTCCGCATAGTTAGACACGGCCGCGAGTACAAGATAGGCGAGGACTAATCGGCGGCCTCTCTGAAGGAGCTGTAGAGATCCTGGAGGAGGTCGCGCCACAGGACTCTGCGCGACGTATAGCTCCAGTACCGCCTCACGTCCCTTTTGCTCATCTTGACATATAGAGCGCATCTATCGCACCCAAGCCATACGTTATCCCCCTCCTCTATGAAGACCAGACAGGAGCCGCACCTAGGGCATGTGAAATCGGTCTTGAAGAGGACAGTAGGTCTAGCCACCTCGGCGACGGTCATCGCGGTATTCGCCGCGACCTTAAAAATCTGCTTCAGACAAAATAGCTATATCCCCTGTTTTATCCCCTTGCGTTATAACCCGCGGCGGGCCGAAGCCACATGAGGCTGAACATATGGGTCCTATTGCTCCGCCTAATCCCAAGGAACGAGGATAGAAGAAAGCTGGCGCAGGCGCTAGCCGAGGACGATCTGGAGGTTATCTAGCATTTCGGCGGCCTCAAGCCCGAGGCGTCTCTCCCAGCCGCCTCGAGGTCCATTGTGGCCTCTGCCACAAAACGGGCAACGTCGCGGCACCGCTCAAGTAGCTGAGGGATAGGCCCATCTATATGAGCCGCCTCCCTCTCCAGGATCTCCACGGCCAACATGGCGATCTGCCTAAGCCTGTCGTAGAAATCCATCTCGTTGCCGATCTCTATCTGTATATCGGCTCGCCTAGCGTATTCGACCAGAAGCTCCGGCCTCTTGACCGCCTGCCAGAGGAATTCGTAGAAGCTCATATATCGACGACGAACCGCACAGCCCAATACCCGTCGTGCCGTATCTCCATCATGTTGTAGGTCATGGCCTTAACTATAAGCCCCTTGAAGCCGTGCCTATTCGCATCGTACCTCTCGCCTTTCGCAGACGCCGTGAGCCTATATGGCCCCTCTCCACGTATAGCTACACCTATGTCCCTACTTATTGCGAACTTCTCGCCGTCGAAGAGATAGAGAACTTCGCTGATCCACGAGAAGAGAAGGCCCTCCAGATCGTCGTGTTCGACCTCCACCCTCCTCTCCTCAATAGGCGCTACGCGCTCGCTGTAGTAGGTGATGTCGGCCGTGGCTATCGCCGCGTTCCTAAATGCCTCCTCGACGGTGCAGCCATACGCCTCTATGAGCACGTCGGCGGTGTGTTCGCCGTATTTGTAATCCCCCGGCTTTCCGCACGCCATATAAACTGTAATATTCCGCGTTTTTAACTTCATCATGAGGATACAAATAGCCCTGGACTTGACGGATCTGTTGAAGGCCGTGAATATGGCGAGGGATCTGTGCACAGCCGGCGCGGATCTGCTGGAGGCGGGCACGCCGTTTATAAAGACGTTCGGCATAGGGGCGGTGGCTCTGTTGAAATCCTCATGCCCCTCCGCCGAGCTAGTCGCCGACCTCAAGACGGCCGACGTGGGGGCCCTCGAGGCCGAGCTGGCGAGGACTGCGGGCGCCGACTGGGCCACGGTGATGGCCGCCACAAACATCGAGACGATAGAGGAGTTCGCGCTGAGGGGTAGGGAGCTGGGCCTTAAGATCGCGCTCGACACAATAGGGGTTTTGAGCCCCTACGATAGGGTCAAGGAGGTGCTGGGCAGAGTTCCGCTCGACATGGCGATAATGCACCTAGGTATAGATGTGCAGAAGAGGCGGGGGCTGACCGTAGATCAGCTGGTGGCGGAGGCCTTGAGGGTTAAGGACCTGGGCGTCTCGGTCGCCGTAGCTGGCGGAATAGGGCAGAGGGAACTTGAAAAAATAGCTACGACGAACATAGACGTTGCGATCATAGGCCGGGCGATAACGTCAGCGCCGTCGCCGAAAGAGGCCTTCCTTCTGTTGAAATCAATAATTACAAAGTGAAACTTAAAAAAGAGGACTCTCTAGGTTATTGATGAGGATTATCCTGGTTGCGGTTCCTGGAGGCGGCAAAACGACTATTATGAACTATGTAAAGAAGAAGTTGCCGGAAGTACAAATAGTGAACTTCGGCGACGTCATGCTCGAGATCTCCAGGAAGAAATACGGCATAGAGAATAGAGACGATATGCGCAAGAAGATCCCCGTTGAGGAATACAGAAAGGTGCAGGAAGAGGCCGCGGACCGCATAGCGTCTCTGCCTGGCGACGTGATAGTGGATACCCATGCCTCTATCAAGATGTCAGGCGGCTACTATCCAGGTCTTCCCGACAGAGTCGCGGCCAGGCTGAAGCCGGACGCCATAGTGTTGGTGGAATACGACCCCAAGGACGTATTGGAGAGACGTAGGGGAGATCCGACGAGGTTCAGAGACATGGAGACCGAGGAAGGCATCGAGATGCATCAGATGGCCAATAGATACTATGCATTCGCCGCGGCGAACGCGGCTGAGTGTACAGTGCACATACTAAGCTTCAGGGGCAAGCCCCAGTCCAGGCCCTTTGAGCACGCCGAGGTAGCCGCGGATTACATAGTTAACTTACTACTCTCGTCGCGTGGGTTGAGATAGAATTTTAAATATTCGATATCAACGCAGCACGATGGCCAAGGGGTTGATATACGTCGTCGACGACGTGAGGGGAGAATACGCCGCGGTTAAATCGTACCTTTCCTCGCATGGCTACGACCTCTCTACGGCAGTCGGCGCAAGGGACCTCAATATAAACTACGATATAGATCTTAAGAATATAAATAATATAGATCAAATAATAAAATCATTCGATACATATATATTGATAGGTGGATATAAAATGTATTATTTTGTTACAAACAAGAGGCCGCCCGCTAAAAAGTCCGAGATCGCGATAAATACGGATCAGTTGGCCGACATCACTAAGAGCTTCGTTGAGGCGGGCGCGACGGTCGTGGCCCCCTTCACGACGCCGGCTTATTTGGCTAAGCTCGGCACGCTTTCGGGGCTCAAGGCCACAGTTTACCCCATCACAGAGTTGATAAATATACTGAAGATAAACAATGCCATCTATATAAATAAACCAATTATAAAAGAGAAAAACATAATTACTATCAAAGATATAAAGGCCATCTCGGCCAAGGATTTAGCGCAAGTTTTACGTGAAGGAGCTTGAGAGCTTTGAGGTACCTAGGTACGTAGTATTTGGGCCGGGCGCAGCGCTGAAGCTGGGCGAGGTCCTGGCGAGGCTCGGGGCCAGGAGGATAGCGGTGATTACGGGCCCCACGTCTTCGAGACGGATAGCCGAGGCCATACTGTCCCAGCTGGAGTGCGAATTTGCGGTCTTCTCCGAGGAGGACCCGAGGCTTAAGGTGGAGCACGACATAGTTGTGGGCATCGGCGGCGGCAAGCCTCTGGATCTAGCCAAGGTGGTGGCGTATATCAGCAAGAAGCCTCTGATAATTATACCTACGTCGGCTAGCCACGACGGGATAGCGTCGCCCTATATATCCTATGTGCTCAACAGAAAGCTCAGCGAATACGGCAAGGTGGTCGTATCGCCTCTAGCCATCCTAGCCGACACGAAGATAATACTCGGCGCGCCGCCGAGGCTTCTGAGGGCCGGAATAGGCGATCTGCTGGGGAAAGTGGTTTCCCTTAGAGACTGGGCTCTGGCGCACAGAGTGAAGGGCGAGGACTACAGCGAATACGCCGCCATCTTGGCCAGAGCCAGCTACGAAATAGTGGCTAGAAACGCGGCTAAGATAAGCGGCTTTAAACGCGAGGAAGACGTGAGGGTGTTGGTGAAGTCCTTGATAGGGTGCGGGGTGGCTATGGGCATAGCGGGCTCCTCGCGGCCTTGTAGCGGCTCGGAACACCTCTTTGCACACGCGATAGAGCTACGCGCGGAGGAGGCCGGGCTGAAGGATATAGTTCACGGCGAGCTCGTGGCGCTGGGCGCCATAATAATGGCGTATCTACACGGCATGAATTGGAGGAAGCTCAGAGAGGTCGTCAAATCGGCCGGCCTGCCCACCAGGCTAAAGGATGCGGGCATCGACAGAGATCTGGCTATCGATGCGCTGACGGTTGCCCACAAGCTCAGGCCGGATAGGTATACCATATTGGGCGAATCGGGACTGAGCAGGGAGGCTGCCGAGAGGGCGTTGGAGGACACAGGCCTCACGTGATCAGCAGTCGCGGCGCGTTCACCTATCGCCCCGGAAACCTCCACATCATTGTTCGACAGATCTGGGCCTCTATTTAAGCCTAGAAATCCGACAGATCGAACCCCAACGCCGCTGATATCAGCTGCCCATCGTAATCCCTGTGGTCTATATACGAGATGTCTCTGCTTATACACCTCCGGGCCAGCACGCATAGGCCCTCTAGGCATCTCGCCCCAACAACCGCGCGGAGGCCGTAATCCACAAGCCATCCGGCGCCCGTGATCTCCGGCTCGACGTAGGCGGTCCAATCGTCGCAAATCCTCAACGTCAACTTCGTGCCGACGAGCCCCCTGCCTACTTCCTGTAACGAGTTCAGAACTCGGTAGATCCCTACAGCCGGTCTCTTCGAGACTACCGCGTAGATAGGCCTATTTCCTCTATCTACCTCTATATACCCGGTGTCCCACGACACGGTGCTTTTATATTCGCCGATTGTCGACAGCATAACAAGGCAATACATTTATACCTTAAAAACGTAAAAAGGCTATGGTGGACAAATGGTACCAGCTCTCCGTGGAGGTGCATAGACGCTATAGGGGGAAGTTCGCCACGATGCCTAAAGTCCCCGTTACATCCATAGACGACTTCGCGATATATTACAGCCCAGGCGTCGCCGAGGTCTCCAGAAGGATCTCGGGGGATCCTGACCTAGCCTTCGAGCTGACGTCCCGTTGGAACGTCATCGCGGTCATCTCGGACGGCACCAGGGTGCTGGGGCTGGGGAATGTGGGGCCCGAGGCGGCGTATGCGGTGATGGAGGGGAAGGCGTTGATATTCAAATATCTCGGCGGCGTAGACGCCGTACCGTTGCCAATTAGGGCTAGAGATGCTGATAAATTCATAGAGGTCGTGAAGGCCGTCGAGCCCGCCTTCGGCGGGATAAACCTCGAGGATATAGAGTCGCCCAAATGCTTTAGGCTGTTGGACCAACTGAGTAAGGAGCTCAAAATACCTGTGTGGCACGACGATCAACAAGGGACGGCGACGGCGACCTTGGCGGGTCTGATAAACGCGACGAAGCTCACCGGCAGGGACCTCAGAAGCTCCACCATAGCGCTCGTCGGCGCCGGCGCCTCGAACATATACACGGCCCGACTCCTCATGGCCTACGGCGTGAAGCCCGGCAACCTAATAGTGGTGGATACCAAGGGCATACTGCACCCTGAACGGGACGACATAGATAGGCTTATGGTCGAGAACCCCTGGAAGTACGAGCTCGCCTTGAGGACCAATGCCGAGCGTAGGAAAGGCGGAATAGCGGAGGCCATGAGAGGCGTCGACATAGTGGTGGCCGCGTCGCGTCCCGGCCCTGGCGTGATAAAGAAAGAATGGGTCGCACAGATGAACAAGGACTCCATAGTGTTTGCGTTGGCCAACCCCACGCCCGAGATATGGCCTTGGGAGGCTAAGGAGGCAGGCGCCAAGATAGTAGCGACGGGCAGGAGCGATCTGCCGAATCAGGTAAACAACTCCCTGGTCTTCCCCGCCGTCTTTAGAGGTCTGCTCGACGTCAGGGCTAGGACTGTGGTAGACCAGATGCTCATAGCGGCCGCGGAGGAGCTCGCGAAGTTCGTCGAGAGCAGGATGGGCGAGGAGTACATACTCCCCAAGATGACAGAATGGGAGGTGTACCCCCGCGAGGCGGCCGCCGTAGCCGCCAAGGCCTCCGAGCTGGGCCTCGCGCGCCGTCCGTTGAGCTACAGGGAGGAGCTGAATATAGCCCAGGAGATAATAGGCAAGAGCGTCAAGGCGCTCGAGGTTTTGATGGAGTCGGGGCTCATACCTAAATGAGCGTTTTTGCCGAGATCCGTCTCGGCGACCTCGTAGTTATATGGAGGGACGAAGGCGGGCGGACAGTCCGTATGGAGTATTATAGGGGGCTTGAGGACGAGGCGTTGGAGGAGGAAGTCGACGACGTCGTGAGCTCCATAACTGAGACGTTGGCCAGGGAGCTTAAGCTACCCAACGCGGTTGTCGGGAGGATCAAGGACTCCCTAAGGGAGATAGAGCTGCCTGTTGTGGGCAAGTTGAGACATGAGGGCCATACGTCGTATCTGGAGCTCAGGGGAAGGAGAAAAAGCTTGACCCTGAAGATCTCCTATTCCTTCGTCTAGGTGCGCGAGTTGAGCGGTATATATTGCTGGTCGTGTGGACCTACGTAGCAAGCTCTGGGTCTGAACAGCCTGTTGTTCTCCCAATACTCCAACACATGCGCCGTCCAGCCCACAACTCTCGACATGGCGAAGAGAGGCGTGAAGTAGTCGTAGGGTATCCCCATGTAGTAGAACACTATGCCGGACCAGAAGTCCACGTTGGGGTAGAGCTTCCTCTGCTGGAAGTATGGATGCGCCAACACCGCCTGCTCTATCCCGCTGGCTACTGCGTACAGCTTCTGCGGATCTCCGAACTTGGCCGTGTAGTCCTCCACCAGCTTCTTGAATATCTTCGCCCTCGGGTCGTAGGCCTTGTAGACTCTATGCCCGACGCCCATCAATCTGGGGCCGCCCGGCTTAGTCGCGGCCTCGACGAGGTCCTTGGTCTTCGCCGGATCGCCTATCTCTAGGTACGACTTGACGGCGGCCTCGTTGGCCCCTCCATGGAGAGGCCCCTTCAGGGCCCCTACGGCGCCCGCTATCACAGAATACAGGTCGCTTAGAGTGGCCCCTATGACCAGAGCCGTGAACGTCGACGCAGGTATCTCGTGGTCCGCGTGGAGGATGAGGTAGAGATCTATGGCGCGTACGGCCAGGGGGTCCGGCTCCTTCCCGAAGAACATGTAGAGGAAGTTGGCCGAATGCGACAAGTCGGCCCTCGGCCTTATGGGCTCCAGCCCCCTGGAGAATCTGTAGTGATACGCGACTATGGTGGGCAGCTTCGCCACGAGCCTCTCGGCTATCCTCAAGGCGAGGTTCTTCTCCTCCTGTTTGTAGCGGCCGGCCCTCAGAGCCTCGGCGAGCTTCAAGTTGTCCTCGTCGAAAGCGCCCTCTGCAGCCACTGCGGCCTCCAGCGCGAACATGGGATGCGCCTTGGCGAGAGAACGCAACGTCTCGACGGTAGCTGGATTCAAGTCCCTGCTCGCCGCAAGCCTCCTCTTGAGGCCGTCGAGCTCCTGCGCGTTCGGCAATTTGCCGTAAAGGAGCAGATAGACTACTTCTTCGTATGTGGAGTTATTCGCGAGATCCTCTATGCGATACCCTCTATACCACAGCTTGCCGGCATGGCCGTCTATATCGCTTATAGAGGTTATCTTCACGAGGATATCCTCAAGGCCGTGCACGATGGGGCCGCAGGGAGATTGTATGACCTTGCCGGTAGTCCTTATAGATATGGTTTGTTCGCTCATCGATATTAAGACCTAGGGCCCTCTAAAACGTTGCCTTAGCCTTTCTATGTAGGTCTATATTGATAACTGTTGATCAGATAGGATGCCGAACTTCATCCACTCAGTCCGGGTTGTTTCATCACGCAGACCACGTCCAAGGGGGCCATGGCCTGTCCTAAATTGTCTCCACAGGATATGATTAAAGTATGGCGCTCCCCCATAAGGCTCTTCAGCGCTGACGCCAAATCGCTGTCCAAATCCTCCAGCCTCATGTCGGCGAGAGGGATGTATATGAAGCCCTCCCTAAGGTGCGCTATGACCGCCCCACATCCGCCTCTCCTCACGACCTCGTCCCTGAACCTAACTATATTCCCAACAGGTCCATCGAACAGGAAGGCGACGCAGATCCGGCCGCACAGCTTCTCGCCGAATCTGGCGGTATACATTACGGGCTTTATGCCGCATCCGGCCAGCACCTGCGCCAGATAGCCGACGCCGTCCTCCGTAATCCTCACGCCGGCCCTGTTGACGGATATATGGTTGTTCTCTTTACCTATATCCAGTAGCCTCCTGGTGACGCCCTCGCCGAGGCCGAGCTTTTGGGAAAGATAGCGCCGCCCCGCAGACGATTTAGTCATGGCCAAAAACGACAAGATCTTCAAATAGCGAATATCCATACTCTTATAGACGGCAGAGTATTAAATAGTTGCCCGTCTATCCGTGCGCCTATAGGCTGAACCCCGCGGCCGCGTCTGTACGCGTCTCCACGTAGCTGGCGCTGGCCGCCGCGGCGGCGCGCCGAGGGGGAGCCGGCGAAGGCAAGTGGAACCAATGCGCCGAGGGGGGGCGGAGGGCGCAAGTGGAATCGATAAGCTGTCAAAACCAACGGCGCTCAAAAGGGGAATTTCGTGCACGACAGACGCGTTACGCGCAGATATGCGGCACGCCATGGTGCCTAGCGCGGGAGATCCCGGGAGGGAAATCCCGGCGAGCTCCTCCGGCTACCGTCGGCGCAGTCCGACCGGATATATTTAGTCGATTCCGCACGTCGGCTGTGCGGCGTGCCGGCTCCATGGCCGGCTAAGCTCGGTCGATGCGGCATCAATGCCGGCAAACAAGCGCATCGCCTCTAACGCGGCCACGACGCCGATTCTCCAGCTCCGGCGGCCGCGGCTCTACGCCGCTGCAGGTCCCCTGTGATAAACTTAAATCTTGGCAGGGTTAACCGCCACCATGTCCTCTATAAGAATAGAGGAGATCAAGACAAAGTTCGAGAGGTTTGCCGCGCATACCCACATAAGGGGGTTGGGGGTGAGGGATGGGAAGGTGGAGTTCTCGGCGGACGGCTTCGTGGGGCAGGTAGAGGCCAGGGAGGCGGCCTATATGGTCGTGAAGATGATCAGAGCGGGCAAATTCGCGGGCAAGGGGGTGTTGATAGTGGGTCCCCCCGGCACCGGGAAGACGGCGTTGGCTATCGGAATAGCAAGGGAGTTGAGTGAGGACACGCCCTTCGTCGCGCTTTCGGCCGGGGAGATATATTCGGCGGAGCTCAGGAAGACGGAGTTCCTCATGCGAGCGCTGAGGAAGGCCATAGGCATAAGGATGAGGGAGTGGCGTAAGGTGTACGAGGGCGAGGTGAGGTCGATCGATATAAGGTATGATAAGCATCCCTACAATCCCTACGTCCAAGTGCCGAGAGGCGCCACGATAAGGCTGAGGACTAAGGACGAGGAGAAGACCTTGAGGGTGCCGGCCGAGATAGCCGTCCAGCTCATAGAGCTGGGGGTCGAGGAGGGCGACGTGATAATGATAGACGAAGAGACGGGGAGGGTGACCGTTGAGGGGAGGGGGGAGTCGGGGGAGCAGTACGACGTGATGGTCAGGAGGAGGATAGAGCTGCCGAAGGGCCCCGTCTATAAGGAGAAGGAGATAACGCGGTTCTTCACCCTTACCGACATAGACGTCGCCTTCGCAAGGCAGCGGGGGCTGTTGACCGCGGCGCTCTTCGGCTTCGTGGAGGAGACTAAGGAAATACCTGAAGAGGTGAGGCGCGAGGCCGACAGCTTCGTCAAGAAGATAGTGGATGAAGGCAAGGCCGAGTTGATACCCGGCATATTGTTCATAGACGACGCCCACCTGCTCGACATAGAGTCGTTTGCGTTCCTCTCTAGAGCCATGGAGAGCGAGATGGCGCCGATAATAATATTGGCCACCAACAGAGGCATAGCCAAGATTAAAGGCACCGATATAGAGTCGCCGCACGGGATCCCGCGGGACATGTTGGACAGGCTCGTCATAATAAGGACGAGGCCGTACGGCGACAGCGAGGTCAGGGAGATCATCAAGATAAAGGCTGAGGAGGAGGGCATAAAGCTGGGCGACGACGCCCTAGAGCGCCTGACCAAGATAGGCACGGAGGAGTCGCTCCGCTACGCCATACAGCTGTTGGTGCCCGCATATATACGGGCCAAGGATGTCGGCAGAAGCTCCGTCACGCGGGAGGACGTAGATTACGCCAAAAACCTCTTCGCATCGCTTAAGGAGTCCGTGAACTACGTAAAGCAGTATGAGGAATTATTTCTTAAATAGCTTTAAAATATTATATATGAAATAAATTATAAATAATTGACCAATATCTAAATAATATTGATTTATTGCATATCCATTTATATTTAAGTTGATTGCATCAAGCAGGGGATATATCCTTATGGAGTTCGTCATGGCGAGCAGGTTGGCGTAGTGAAGTGCGGCTATGGCTAGAGATATCACGGCGAAGAACGCCCTGATGCCGGCCCCCATCTCCAGGAAGAACGACGCTATCAACGCCGCGAAGAAGAAGACGACGAGCAATATCGTCGCCTTCCATAGATAGTACCACAGGAATCCGTTGCCGGGCTCCACCGCTCCGTTTACTATAAGCAGATTGGGCGGCGCCGGAAGCGCCTCGTCGGAGATGAGAGGGCCTATCGGCGCCCACGCGGCCGCCAGCGCAACTGCTATCGAGAGAACCCCGAGGGCAAGCCCGTAGACAGTCCGCCGGCTCATCTAAGTAGGGAAAATATCTGGTTATATATGCCGCTGACGAAACCCAATGCAGAGTCGAATACCAGGAATGCCGCTAGCACCGCCGTAACGCCGTAGACCGTATACCTAGCGACGTCCTTGCCTAAATACCGCTCGAGAACCGCTAGAACCAGCAGGCCGCCGTCAAGCGGATATATAGGCAACGCGTTTATTAGGGCCAATCCAAAATTTATCAGGAAAAACCACATAACGAACTTTACAAACTGAGTATTGGCAAATAGGGACGCCGCGAAGACCGACGTATCGAAGCCCAGCTGGCCCAAGCCGTCTGTGTAGATCCCGAAGAACGGCCTGCTGTAATTGTCGGGGTTGTGGCCTAGGGTGACCGTGTAGTTCTCCGCCTTCCCATCGCGCAATATGCCTACAACTACCTTATCGCCCGGCTTGCACAAACCGCTGGCGACTATGTTTTGGATCACCGATATGAGCTGGCCGCTGGAGTATATACGATAGGCGCCGCCGCAGCCGTAGATCGCGGTCACTATATCGCCGGGCCTAATGCCGGCGTCGTACATAGGTCCCCCGTATATCAACCTAGTCAGCGGAGCCCCTACGTAGATGCTCTCGGCGGGGAAACCGACGTCGACGAGCTCCCCTCCCCTCTTGACCACCAGAGTTATCGTCTGGTTGGGACTACACAGAGGAGCGCCCACGGGGTTGCCCGCCATGGCGTTCAGCGCAGCCAGAAGCTGGTCGGGAACGACCACGTTGGTCGAGATGCCACATCCGTTGACCGCCACCACTACGTCGCCCTGCCTAAGGCCCAACTGCGCCGTGGCGGGGTTTATGCCGGCGACCACCGCGCCTCCCAGGCCTGCGTGCACGCCGGCTAGATACACCGCGAGCGCGAGCAGGGCCAGAACCACGTTGGCGGCCACGCCGCTTGCGAAAACCGCGACTCTGGCCCCCAGAGGGCTGGACTTCAGCTGCTCCTCGTCGGGCTCCACGAAGGCGCCGCTGAGCACGAAAAACGCTGAGAACACCCCGGCTGACTTCAGCCCTATTCCGTGCCTCACCGCGGCGTAGCCGTGCATAAACTCGTGGAGCGCAACGCCGACGATGATGGCCAGCGCTATGTAGGGCAACTGGTCCCAAGGTACCGTGATGCCGGGCAGTAGGGGCACTGCGGCGGCTTGCCCGCCCACGACGGCGACTTCCTGCACGGAGGCGCCGTGGAGTAGCCCCGCCAGGGCTTGATACGTCGACCTCAGCAGTATGTAGAGAAAGCCGGGCATGTAGGCCACGCCCGTCCCCGCCGGGATGGGGAAGTAGGGCGAATAGGCCGAAAGCAGAAATAGGGCCAGCACAACGGCTAGGTAGACCCTCAGCGGCACGAAGGAAAGCCTCTCGGCGGCCCTCTTTATGAGCCGGGCCGCCTCCTCGGAGCTCCACATAATTAGGATGAAGCCCTTCACCAAATCTCGGCGGATCGCATAGAGAGCCAAGACCACGGCGAGCCACGAGACCACGTATACGGCCAGAGTTCCAAGGGCATCCATGCGAGCGTTCCGGCAAATCCACTATATAGGTATTTCCAGTTCCGAGCCGGCGCCCAGCCTATAGACGTTAAACCGCCTCTCGAGCTCCCTCGCCACGCCCGGCGGGCTGTGCAGAGGCGCTACGCACCTGACGCCGAGGGCCCTCAGCTCGCCTAGAGCCCGCGACGTTGCGTAGGGACTGGCCGTGGAGACCCCGAGACCGCCCACGAAGCAGTCGGCCCTCAGATGCATGGCCGACAGCCTGCCGAAGGGCACCGTGAAAAGCCCGCAGGGCGATATCACGGTCCTCCCGACGACCAGCACAGACTCCCTCCCGAATCCTATAACTCTGTGCAGAACGCCGCCGACCTTCACGTCGAGGACCCCCCGGCTCCAGCGGATCACAGGAACTCCAAATACGGAAAATCCCCCCGCGTGGTGGGGGTTATCCAGGGCGGAGATGCCGAGCACCGGAGACGGCCGCAACGCCTCTAGGAACAGCCTTGCGGCGTCCTCGGCGCATGAGTCGAATAAGACCCCGCTGTCCAGCAAGACGCCGAATCCATGGGACGGCGGAAGTCTCCCCTCGTAATCGCTACATACAGCTGTGAGCTTCATGCCGCATCGAGCGTCTAGATACATAAAGATTTACAGCTACGTATATCCGTTGGGAAGGTGAAATGTGGCGTAGGCGGATCCACGATCTCCGCGGCGCTGGCTAAATTCCTCGCCATGAGAGGCGCTAGGGTGCTCCTAGTGGCTGACCTCCTCCCCGCCCTAAAGGGCTCCCTCTAGGCGGGGAGGCGCCTTCGCCCCGCCTTCATAGGCCCCTCGGGCGGGGGTCGTGGGGCCGGTCCGGGCCAGCGCCACGGGCCTTAGGCCGGCCTGAGGCGCCTTGAGCGAGGTCCAGACGGCGTACGCGACTGGCCGCGGAATGATGGGATTCGCCTTCCTCACGGCCTCCTTCGACACGACCTCCTTTTCCTCCATCTATGCGATGGGGACGACTTAGAGATATAGACTTGACGGCGTGGCGCCTCCACTTTGGGCGGGCGCGCCAAAACTAAATAAATAGGTGTTTGAGACCACCGAGCCATGAATCAGGTGGTATTGAGGGTTGCTATAACCCTCGGCACGATTTTCGGATACGCGGCGGTGTTAGCTGTATTGGGCATGAGCTATCTGTGGCTGGTCGGCTTGCTCTACGTGGCGTCCATCTTCGCGATAACGGCTTTTATGGGCATCAGGGCGTATCGCAGAGGTTCGCAACAGGCTCGAGAGGTTGTGAAGGGAAAGCTGTTGTTCGATATAAATGAAAAAGATGTAAATAAAGCTATAGAAAAAGATAAAGAACTTCCCAACGAAATGAAAAAATTAAATAGAACATTTATGATATATTTTATGTCGTTTCCATTGATGCTGGCCGGCATATGGCTCTTCCCGGCGCTACAGTCTGTCGTCGTCCCAAGCGTCAGCGGAGCGCTCCAGCAGAGCTTGGGCCACTTCCTAGCGACCTATCTAGGCTACGTGGCGCTCTTCGCGGCTTACACGGCGATTTTCTCGCCGCTCTATTATTTCACCTTCAGGCCAGTTCAGTTCCCGATAATAGCCACCGACATCAAGGTCTACGACACCGGCATCGTGATAAACAAGAACACGGGCCTGAAGGCTCCTATACAGATACAGGAATATAGATACTATCCGGAGAGAAAGTTTATAGAATTGAAGATGAATAACCAAATCTATAGAATATATTATAAAGATATAGATAAGGTACACGAAGCCATCTCAAAAATGGTTGTGATACAAAGAAAAGAAGCGAACGCCCAGGCTTAAAACAGAGCTGCGAGAGATCCGGCGATCTCCTCCTCGCTTGGGCCCTTCTTCTCTTCTTCCTCTTTCTTCTCCTCCTTGCCTTGTTGCGCAGCCCCGCCAGCTTGTTGGCCCGCGGCTGGAGCCGCCGCGGGGGCCGCCGCCACGGGTGCGAACGCGGCGGACTTTATCGCCTCCTCTATGTTGACTTCCTTCAGAGCGGCAACCAACGTCTTGACTCTGACCTCGTCGGGCTGGAGACCGGCGGCTTGGAGCACCTTCGCCAGATTGTCCTCATTTATATCCTGCTTCGCGTAGTGTAGTAACAAGGCCGCATAGACGTACTCCATGGCTCAACGCGATCTAGTCCGTTTAAAAATATTTTTATTCGGCGCGACGCGCCGTAGTCGTGGAGGCCGTAGCGCGGGGTAGAGTCGCAACAATTAAAAACTGGTGTCAACCGGCGCTTATGCCCAAGGAGGTGTTCTTGGTCGAGATATGGCGGAGGTATGCAGAAAACGCCGAGGAGATCAGGGTGAAGCGTGTGCCGGAGGAAGGCGTGGTTAAGCTGAAGGCGCGGCTGTCCGGCTACCTCTACACCATAAAGCTTCCGGTGGAGAGGGCGGACGCCATATTGGGGGAGCTGAAAGAGAAGGGAAAGAAGATCGTTGAGTACTGAAAAAGTTTTTAAGCGGGGGAGGTGGATAGAAACGCCACACAGACTGCCCCGAGAGGGGCCGGAATGAGAGTGGTGGGTTACCCCGGCCGCATTTTATTTTAACTATTGCAGATAATGGGCCCATCCGGGTAGTGTTCGTGTCGTTGGTCAAGCCCTGTCTGCTTATCTTCGCTTGCCCCGGAGACAGCGGCGACACCGTTGTTCTGTATAGAGGGAGGGCTGAACGGGCCGGGAAGGACTCGCCGCTGATCAAGTTCTACGGCGCCCTGGACTCCGCGGCGGTGTATGCGTTCAAGGCGGCCAACATGTTGCCGAGACCTCAGGCCCGCGTCATGCGCCTCGTCGGCTTCTCCCTCATGGAGCTCGGCTTCTACGTGGCCACAGGCGAAGCCGCCCACCTCGACAACGCGCATGCCCTCTACATGAGGGCCCTCAAGCTGGCGTACGCAATAGCCTCCGGCCCTCCCAAGAGCTGGGTGGTCTGCGCCTCGCCGGAATGCTCCGCCGTGGATGAGGCTAGGGTCTGGATCAGGTGGGCCGAGAGGAGGGCGGTGGGTCTGGGAGAGAGGGAGACGGCGAAGCTCCTCAACCACCTCTCGAACTTGGCCTTCGAGGCCATGTTGACGCTCCCCCACATAGAATATAAATCGCGGCCGTTAAGGAGCTGGTGATGAGTCCGCTGAGCGGCGACGATGAACGCTTTTTAGCCGTCTGAACACCTCCTCAGAAGCTCGACCCTCTGGACCCCTCCCTCCGAGACTAGCCTCAGATAGCCGTATCGAGAGAGCTTGTGCAGATGTTTATGTAGAGTTGAGGCGGGCAGACCCAGCCGGCGCGCCAGCTCTGCCCTCTGCATACGGCCGCCTGCCTCCTCCAGAGCCCCCAGGATCAGCCGGTCGGTGTCGCCGAGATGGCTACACCGATCGCCGCGCCTCCTGGCCAGCAACGCCGCCGAGGCCGCGACGGCTATGGCGACCGCAATAAGCGCGATAGGCGCGGCAGACGGCGCCTCGCCGGAGGGACCCGACGCGACGGCCGTCGGCGTGGATGTGCCGGTGTTCGCATGGTTCCCGGTCTGGGCTATGGACGTGGCGACTGTAGGCGGAACAACTGTTCTGTTGGTCTTCGAGGTAATTATTTTAGCCGGATAAAATATAATAGATATATTATTAGCTTTTATAAATATATATAGACCTGTTCTATTTATAGATATTAATGTATAGTTATTCGGGCTCAGCTCTGCGATTATGCCGGGCGGGATCGCCACCACCGCGCCGTCGGGCGCGCTGATAGATATTGAGTATGTTCCAGAGGCGTTGAGGAACTGCGGCACGTATTCGACGTAGGCTGGCTCGCCGTTTTGTAGCACGTAGAGCCTATCCTGAAGCACCCAGCAGGGTATCGGCGTATTGTTGAGCCAGAAGGCCGCGACGGCCGAGGCGGGTTGCGCCGGTAGCGATACGTTGGAGAAGACGGCGGCTCCGAGGAATATAGCCAATAGAGGCGGCAACGTCAAATTGAGCACTATCACGGCCCTATAATAGGGGAGCTATAAATAGTCCGCCAGCTCTTTTACCGCGCCCAGGGCTTCCGCGAGGCTTGAGGCGGCCCTATCGGGCCTTACGTCGGATAGATCTACGCCTAGCAGCTCGCCGTATCTCCGGGCGGCCTTATGCCAATCCCCGATGAAGACAGTCCTCAGGCCGAACTTCTTGGGGAAATATACGTCGAACACGGGGTTGTCGCCTATCATTAAGGACGCCCCCTCGAAATACTCCCTGCAGTTCTTCACGCAGCCGTAGTCGTCAGAAGTCCTCAGCCCGACTATATAACTAGAGAAGCCGAGCGCCTCGACCACGATAGACTGGTATCTACGGAGCCCGTTCGTGGCTATCGCGGCCCTCAAGCCGAGGTCGTTGATTCCCCTCAAGAACTCGTACGCCCCGTCTATGACCGGGAAGCCAGCCACGTATTTAGCCAACACGTCCTCGATCCTCGGCGACTCGTATATGCCGAAGCTGGAGGCGACTGACTCTATCAAGTACTGCCAATCGAAGGCCCTGGGGTTAAACCGCCTCATGAGCTGGTAGTGCAGGGCCTTCACCAAGCTCCAGAACTCGCCCGGCTGTATACCGATTTTACCCGCCATGGTGGTCGAGATCTCGTAGAACACGGGGTCCCAAGCCTCGAGCGGTATCAACGTCCCGTCGAGATCCACCAGGACCAAGCTCATGTGAGATTTCCCGTCTAAAATATTGCGACGATAACGCCTTGCGCCAGAAGCGCCACCAGCGTGGCTCCAAAGGCGGCGAGCGAGCCCCTGCGGAATAGCTGCCACTTGCCGTCTATGCACAGGACCGAGAGGACTATTAGGAGGACCGTCGTGAGCGCTACGCCGGCCAGCAGGACATACATTCCGCTTAATGCCAACGCGTAGGATAGGTAGGCCCCGACCGCGGACGAGGCCAGCGCGAAGTAGGCGCCGAGGCCCGCCGCCCGCTCTGGGCCTAGAACCATCGCGGCGGTCCTCACTCCAGCCACCAGATCGCCCCGATAGTCTATGGCGGTCTTGACGAGCTCTCTGCCGAAGTTGGCGAGCAACGACGCCGTGAAGAGCAGTGCCAGATAGGCGTCTACGGCGCCTGCGGCCGCCATGCCGTACGGATAGACCATGGAGGTCAGGAAGGCCACTATGAAGTTGCCCACAAACGGTATGCGTTTGCCCCGTTCGTTGTAGAAAGCGCCGAGCGACGCCGCCGCTATGTATACCGCCAGAGCCTGCCAAGTCAGAAGGGACGCCAGCGCGAGGCCCGAGAGGTAGGACGCGACGGCCACGGCCTTGGCCGCCCCAAGGCTCACGGAGCCCGCCACCAACGGCGCGTCCGGCCTATTTATTCTGTCCTCCTGCAGATTCGCTATGTCGTTATGGGCGAACGTGCCGGCCTCGGCGAGAAACGCGCTGATGCCTACCAGAGCTGACGTCAGCGGGCTTCTGCCGCCGGCGATGAGGTAGGAGGCCACGCTCGATATTGCGGTCAAGACGCCGTGTTCCCCCCTGATGAGCCGCCAGTATTGGCGCACGCCGTCACCGACGCTAAGACTTATAAATAATCCTATACCCGCCCCCGTGGCGAGGCTTCACTACAGCATGTCGGACGAGGACGTGATACGGCTGGTCTTCGAGAAATACGGGGTGAAGATTGCTGAGGATCAAATAGCGAGGGCCTACGGCAACGAGTTTAGGATGTCGTGGAAGAAATCGGTCGAGGTGGGGCGCTTCATAAAGTACATGACGTTGAGGCAGGCGAGGCAGTGGCTTGAGGACACGGTCAGCCTGAAGAAGCCGATACCCCTCAGGAGCTTCACCAAGAAGCAGGCCCACCACGCGACGCCCTGGGGCAACTGGCCTGTGGCCAAATGGCCCGTGAAGGTGGCGGAGAACTACCTAAGGGTGCTGGAGAATCTCGAGAACAACGCCAGGTTTAAGGGCCTCGACGTGGATAGAGTCGTGATAATACACGCGGCGGCGCATAAGGGCATAACCATCAGGAACTATATGCCGAGAGCTTTCGGCAGATCTACGCCGTGGAACGAGCAGACTGTGAACATAGAGATCATAGGCGTCGAGTTGCCCCAAGGCGTGGCGCCGAAGAGGCTTAAGCTCAAGGTGTTCAAGTAGCTGTCGTCGATATAAAAGTTATATATCACATAGTCCTCGGGGAAGCCATGCATATAGAGGTCAAGGACCCATCCCTAGTGGAGCGTCTCCGTAGGCTCCTCCCGAGGCCCGACGCGCCTTACGACGACGCCATCAAGCTTCTGTTGGAGCAGCCCTGCAAGATAAAGCTGATAGACGTGGCCAGGGAGGCCCTCAACGAGTTCGTCAACGACAAGCGGCTGTACGATCTCTTCAAGAAGGTCGTGAAGGACTCGCTCGCCGAGCAGTTGCCCGAAGTCCTGCAGGAGATAAAGCCGGAGCTCATGGCCGAGGGATATGAGGGAGGCTGGGAGGCGGTGATAAACCAGGCCCTGAAGAGGCCGGATAAATGCCTCACGTTCTCGGAGGTGAGGAAATACTACGGTAAGAACCTCAACAGCGTGATGTTGAGACGGAAGGGCTTCGTCCAGAGGGAACGAGGCATCTGGTGCTATCAAGGCGAGACGCGCACCTAGTTGCTGACCGGCTCGATCCTTTTGGATATGGCCTGCCCCCAGCAGGTCCCCAATGCCGCGTATCCGTGCGCGAACCGGCTTGGTATCCCTCAGTACCGGGCGCGTACACCGAAGTAACCAAGATATTCCCACTCGCCAGGCGCCGCGCTTCTTAGCACCTGGGTCGACTCCTCGAACCAGGCTGACTTCTCGCAGGCGGGCCTCTGAGCATGCCGGCCTCGGCCAACCTCAGCCTATAATTTCGTCCCAGTCTAGCCCAGGCGCCTTGCCCACCTCCTAGAAGGGCCCACAAGCGGAAAGTCGTATTGCGCCCGCATCGATAGCTCGGCATCTATACGGTCCATGGGCGTTTTCCGTATAATTAATATAGGGAGCTGGTCTATGGCATGAAGGCCCCCATTTTGAGGAAAGACAGGAAGGACGTCGTCGCGGAGCTGAGGGCCGAGCTGAAAAAGCCAGGGATAGTCGTGGTGCCGGGCGTCTACGACGTGATAACCGCCTTGCTCGCACAATCTATGGGCTTCAAAGCCGGCTACGTCTCCGGCGCAGCCGTGACGGCCTCTCTAGGGCTCCCCGACTTGGGCATAGTAACCATGGACGAGATGGTCCGCGTGGTTAGGTATATAGCGTCCTCGGTAGATATGCCTCTTATAGTTGATATAGATACAGGTTACGGCGAGGCCCTCAACGTCGTGAGGGCCGTGGTCGAGTTCGAGAGGGCGGGCGCAGCCGGCGTCCAGATAGAGGATCAAGTGTTGCCCAAGAAATGCGGCCATCTCTCCGGCAAGGCCTTGGTCTCTCCCGACGAAATGGCGAAGAAGATAAAGGCCGCTGTCGAGGCGAGGCGCAACCCAGACTTCGTGATAGTGGCGAGGACCGATGCAAGAGGTGTCGCGGGATTCGACGACGCCGTGGAGAGGGCTCGGCTGTACCTAGAGGTCGGCGCCGACGTTATATTCCCCGAGGCTCTCGAGAGCGAGCAGGAATTCGCCGAATTCGCCAGGAGGGTAAAGGCCCCGTTGCTGGCCAACATGACGGAGTTCGGCAAATCGCCGTTGATTCCAGCCAAGAGGCTGGAGGAATATGGCTATAAGTTTGTCATATTCCCGGTAACTCTGCTCAGAGTGGCGCTAGGCGCCGTGAGGGATGCCCTGAGGACTATCGCCGAGCTCGGCACGCAGGAGCCCTTGGTGCCGAGGATGTTGACGCGGAAAGAGCTCTACGAGCTGATAGGCTATTACGACTACGAGGATTTCGACAAGAAAATTGCCGAGGAGGTCGACAGAAGGTTAGCTGTTAAATTAAGGTCCGATAAGGTCCATGGACAGGATAACTAAGGCGTTGGCCCAATACGCCGAATCTATAAATTACGACAGGCTACCCATCGACGTAGTCCACGAGGTCAAGAGGAGGGTGTTGGACTCCCTGGCCGTCGCGTTCGCGGCCTACAACAACGAGCCTGTCGCGCTGGCGCGTAGAGCTATCTCGAGGGCCCAGTCCCAGTGGGGCGCCAGGGTGCTGGGCACTAGGTATAGGGTCACCCCCGATTGGGCGGCCTTCGTCGACGGGCTGATGATAAGATACCACGACTTTAACGACACGTATCTCTCCAAGGAGCCCCTCCACCCCAGCGACATGATAGCGGCTGCCTTCTCGCTAGGCGACGTGCTGGGCTCCGACGGCAAGTCGGCAATTACGTCGATAGCCATCGGCTATGAGGCGGCCGTGTCTCTATGCGACGCGGCCAGCCTCAGAAAACACGGCTGGGATCACGTCAACTATCTGGGCGTAGGCAGCACGTTGGTCGCCAGCAAGCTGTTGGGGCTAGACAGCGAGAAGACGCAACACGCGCTCGCCATATATGCCGTCCCCCACGCCGCGATGCGGCAGACCCGCGTGGGGGAGCTGAGCATGTGGAAGGGCGCGGCCGCCGCAAACGCGACCAGAAACGCCGTATTCGCGGCCCTGTTGGCCGCCGAGGGGTTCACAGGTCCCTTCAAGCCGTTCGAAGGCGAGATGGGGTTCATAAGGCAGCTACTATCGGGGGAATTCGACTACGGCCCTCTGGCGGAGATCGAGAGGCTGGTGCCGCCGCATAGAATTCTGGGTACCTACATAAAGCCGTACCCAGTGGAGTACCACGCCCAGACGGCCGTCGAGGCCGCGTTGAGGCTCAGGGAGAAGGTGAGGGCTGAGGAGATAGAGAAGATAACCATAGAGACTTTCCAGGCCGCCTACGACATAATCGGGCCCAAGGACCCCGAGAAGTGGAACCCCTACACTAAGGAGACCGCCGACCACTCGATAATGTGGGTAACCGCCGCCGCGTTGCTCTACGGCCCCATAACTATAGACAGCTATGAGAACATCAGAGACCCGCAGATCCTTTCCCTCATGAAGAAGATAGAGGTGAGGGTCGACCCGGAGCTCGACAAGATGTATCCCAAGGCCCATCCCAACAGGATAACTGTCATCGCGAAGAGCGGAGCGCGATACACAGAACAAGTGGACTACGCCAAAGGCCATCCGAAGAATCCGCTGAGCGACAGAGAGCTCGAGGAGAAGTTCTTCTCGAACACTAGGAGAGTTCTGCCGAGCCGTCTACAGAGAGAAGTTGTGGAGTTCGTGTGGCATCTGGAGGACAGAAATATGGCAGAGCTACTGGATCTGTTGGCCAGCTAGGCTTTTTCGGCGCGCCAGTCGGTCAGAGAGACGACCTTCCTGCCCTTTAGCCCCATCACGTACGCGGTGGCCGACAGAGCCGCCGCCACTCCCTGCGCAGCGGCTATGACGGCTTGCTTGTAGGGGTACTGTATCACGTCGCCTGCGGCGAAGACGCCCGGCGTCTTCGTCCTGCCCTCCCAGTCGGCAATTATCTCGCCCCTATCGTTGAGGTCGACCAGATGTCTGACGAAGCCCGTCTTGGTGACGTAGCCGACCTCGACGAACACGGCGGCTACCTTCAGCTCCTGTACCTCGCCCGTCTTTCTATTCTTGACAGCGATCGCCTCGACCTTGTTGGCGCCCTTTATCTCGACCACCTCGCTGTTGGGCACCAAGACCGCCCTGCCGGCGCCGAGCACTGTCGACAAGAACTCCTCGTCCTGTATCGGCCTCTCCCCGGGGAATATCCAGTAGAACCTATTCGAGGTTGAGGAGAGAATGGTGGCGGGCTCTCTGGCCAAGTCGCCCCAGCTCACGAGTGCCACGTCTTGCCCCTTGAAGAACGGGGCGTCGCATATGGTGCAGTAGGAGACGCCCTTGTTCTTAAGCTTCGCCTCCCCCGGCACTCCCAATTCCCTCGGGGTCTTCCCGAACGCGAGTATTACGGCCAGCGTCCTATACTCATCGCCGCCGTAGGTCTTGACCTTGAAGATATTCCCCTCCTTCTCCACGCCGGTGACCTCGTCGAATATGACCTCGGCGCCGAACCGCTCGGCCTGTTGATGCACCCTGGCCACAAGCTCGGGACCCGATATCTTCATTATAGCCGGGTAGTTCTCGACCAACGTGGTCATGTTCAGCTGGCCCCCCACGTCCTTCGCTACTACGAGAGTCCTAAGCCTCTGCCTCGCCGCGTACAGCGCGGCTGAGAATCCAGCTATTCCGCCTCCCACCACGACGACGTCGTAGTCGGCGTTCATGGACGTGTAGACGATGCGCAGTTAAGAAGTTAATGTCCGCAGACCCCAGCCGGGCCGCCCGGACGGCCCCCTAATGCCCCCCGTCCTGGGCCTGCTTGATCTTGCCTATACGTTCCTCCAGGGCCTTGAGGAGGTGTTGGTCGTCCTTCTCGTCGTTGGGGTACATGTACACCTCCTGCTCGGGCCTCACGCCGCCTTTCTCCTCGACGAAGTAGATGAGCCGGATGGGGTAGTCGTAGCCGGCCTTGCGGTACAGCATCCTCATGACCTTAGCCGCGAAGGACCACTCGGCCTTCACCCTCCACTCGCCCCTCTTAAGGATATGGCTCTTCAGCTCCACGATCTCCCTCCTGCCGTCCTCGTAGGAGATGAGGAAATCGGCTTGGGCCGTCAGGACGGCGTCGCCTATCTTGGCCACCACAGGCGGCGCCTCCGAGACCTCCCTCACCCTCCTCGCCCAGGGGATCAGCATCCTTATCTTGTTGAAGGCGCCGGAGTGGGGCTCGCCGTAGCTCTCTATGAAGGTCTTTAACGCCGCCACGGCGTCTTTCGCCTTAAGCAACATCAAGACTGCCCTCTCGAAGGCTCTGCCGTACCTAGAGCTAAGCTCGTCCGGCTTGGGCAAGCCCAAGGCGTCGCTGAGTCTCAGCCTCAATCTGCGTAGCGACATACCCAACTAGGGATATCTATATAAAAAGGTTACTATAGATCCTCGGTGTATAACGTACTGGATCTATTTGCCGGAGGCGGAGGATTTTCGAGGGGGTTTGTAGATGCCGGCTTTAAGGCTGTGGTGGGGGTGGAAATCGACGCAGATGCGGCGAGGACGTACAGCTATAACTTCCCCGGCGCCGTCGTCCTGGAGGAGGACGTAGCCGCGATAACCTATAGGGATGTGGAAAGACATGGCGGCAGGATCGATATAGTGATAGGCGGATCGCCCTGCGAGCCGTTTACAGCCACCAACCCGAGACGTATGGAGGATCCGCTGGACAGGCTCTACACGGATCCCCTCGGCCAGTTGACTCTCCACTTCATAAGGCTTGTCGGCGAGCTGCAGCCCAAGGTATTCGTGCTGGAGAATGTGCCCGGCATAGCCCAAGGCTCGCTGAGGGAGGCCCTGGAGAGGGAGTTCAAGAGGGTGGGCTTTGATGAGATATATTTCAATATTTTATTTGCAGAAGACCATGGAGTACCTAGCCATAGAGAAAGAGTATTTGTTTCTAATATAAAAATTACGCCCAGGCGGGGCAAGCCGATGACGGTTAGACAAGCCCTAGCCGGCTTGCCGCCCGTGGATTCCGGCCTCCCGAACCACGAGACCGTGACGTTGAGCGCGTCGAAGGCGGAAAGGATAGCTACCGTGAGGCCCGGAGAGGCGTTGATGAAATTCAGGGGGGCTTCTGACATGTACGGAAACTACATAAGGCTCAGATGGGACGAGCCGGCCCCCACGGTGATGGGTAGCAGGCGGTTCATACATCCCGAGGAGAACAGGTTGCTCACGGTGAGGGAGCAGGCAAGGCTGATGGGCTTCCCCGACCACCACGTCTTCTTCGGGCCCAAGGACTCCCAGTTCAACCAAGTCGGCGAGGCCGTCCCGCCTCCGCTGGCGCAAGCCATCGCCGAGTACATCAAAGATATATTGCACTGACGCCTCTCCGCAGTGCCCACGGTCGTCTGTCCGATATGCGGGCGGCCTACAGATAGGCTCGTAGAGGGCATGTGCGAGAGCTGCTACCTGGAGAGACACCCAGTCCTCGAGATCAAGAGGTTCAACGTGGTCAAGTGCAGGTACTGCGGGGCGCTGTACGTTAGGGGGCGCTGGATAAGGCCGGGCAGAGAGAGCGAGAGAGCTCTGCTGGAGAGACTGCTCAGAGACAGCGTCAAGGCCGGCGGCAAGTTACTCTCGGTGGACGTGGAGACCAGCGGCGATAGGGTGGTCTACAGAATATCGGGCGTGGGGTCGCCCCACGAGCTCATAGAGCCGCGCCGGTTCTCGGCGCAATACATCTCCAACGTGGTCCTGGACGTGTGTCCTGACTGCAGGAGGAATATCTGGGGCTCTGAGAGAGGCCTCTTGAGGATCAAGGGGTTCCCCGACGAGCTTGACGACAGGGATTTCGTCAAGATAGAGTCCATCTTGGAACAGGTAGCCTTCGAGGTGAGGGGCAAGAACCTCGGCTCGGTGATATCGGTGGAGCGCGTGGGCAGATCCCTAGAGATATCCACCACGGAGCCTAGGCTGGCCAGGCACATGGCCCATAGAATACACGAGATAGTCCCCAGCGACTACGTAGAGAGCTATAAGAAGTTGGGGAGGAGGAAAGACAGGGAGATCTACCACTACACGGCGACGGTCTATATAATAACCGTCAAGAAGGGCGATGTGGTGAAGAGGGGGTCTAGCCACTACCTAGTCCTCGACGTTGGGCGCGACGGCGTTTACGTCGTGGATATATCGAGCGGCGGCCGCGCGAGGATTCCGCTCCATCGATTCACCGAGGTTAAGACAGAGAGGATCGGGGCGGGCGTGAAGGGCGAGGTGAAGGGCGGCGTGTTCGCCGACACCGAGGGTAGAATAGAGGTGGACGCCGGCGGCTCCAGAGACGGCGCGGCGTATTACGTGGAGATAGGCGATAGGCGCTATATAGTTCCAATCTAGACGTAGCATTGCTTTAATACAGTTCTGGCGGTCCTTACCATGTATCCAAACATAGTAATCCGAGCTGCGCTGGAGAGCGATGTCGATGCTCTAGCCGACCTGATAGCCCGCCTGAAGAGACTCAACGGCGAGTTCGACCCCCTGCTTAAGCCGGCCGAAAACCTACTTGCGGTGTCCAAGGAATACGTGAAGTCGAAAATAGCGTCTCCCAACTCCGTCGTGCTTGTCGCCGAGGTGGACGGCAGAGCCGTAGGGGTTATCGTGGGCGACGTCGAGGACCGGCTCTTCTACGAGCCGAGGATGGCGGGCATAATAAGAGAGTTTTACGTGTTGCCGGAGTTTAGACGCAAGGGTCTGGGCAAGAGGATGATGTCGGAGGCCATGGACGCCTTGAGGCGCAAGGGCGCGCAGATGATTATGGCCGACTTCCCCGCTCTTAATGAAATATCTATAGAATTCTATAAAAAGATGAACTTCAGACCTATTGAATCTATATATGCAAAAGAAGTATAGTTTTTAGAGCTCAGTTTTTATTATCTCGGCGACCTTTTCGGCGAACTCCTGGGTGCCTAGAACCTCCTTTACTACCTTCTTCTCCTCTTCGGTCATCTGCCTGGCCAGATCGCCGGTGAAGTAGCCCGCCTCGTAGGTCTTGCTGACGCCCTTAAGTATCATGTCGGCGGCCTCCCTCCATCCGATGAATCTGAAGAGCAGCTCAAGCGCCAGAATGGTGGCTGTAGGATTGACGTAGTTCTTGCCGGTGTACTTGGGGGCCGTGCCGTGGACCGGCTCGGCCATCATCCCCCAATCCCCGACGTCTATGCCGGGCGCTACGCCGAGGCCGCCCACCAAGCCGGCGACCTCATCGCTTACGTAGTCGCCGTTTAGGTTGGGCGCGAGAATCACGTCGTACTCCCCGGTGCGAGTGAGGAGTTGCTGGAACATATTGTCGGCAATTCTGTCGTTGACGAGAACCTTGCCGGGCGGCACCTTCCCGCCGTACTGCGGCAACTCCTCCTCGAGCACCACGTGGTCTCTGAACTCGGTCCTAGCGAGCTCGTAGGCCCAGTCCCTGAAGGCGCCCTCAGTGTACTTCTGGATATTGCCCTTATGCATTATGGTTACCGACCTCCTCTTGTTCTCGATTGCGAACTTCAACGCCAACCTCGCTATCCTCTGGGTGCCGAACTTGCTTATGGGCTTTATGCCTATCCCCGCGTCGTCTCTGATATTCACCTTCAGCTCTCTCTTCAAGAAGTCGCGGAGCTTGGCCGCCTCAGGCGAGTTCCAAGGCCACTCTATGCCCATATACACATCCTCGGTGTTTTCCCTGAATATAACGAGGTCCACCTTCTCCGGGTGTTTGAGGGGCGACGGCAAGCCCGGGAAATACTTCACAGGCCTTATATTCGCGTATAGGTCGAATATCTGCCTAAGCGTCACGTTTAGGCTCCGGAAGCCGCCGCCCACCGGAGTCTCCAGTGGAGCCTTCAGGAACACTCTGATCTTCTTGAGGACCTCCACACTCTGGTCGGGCAACCTGCTCCCCAACAGCTTCTCCGCCTTGGAGCCCACAAGGACTTCGTACCACAGCACCCTGCGGGCTTTGCCGTACGCTTTCTCGACAGCGGCGTTGGCGACCTTTATAGCGGCGTAGGCCACCTCGGGCCCCGTCCCGTCACCCTCTATGTAGCCTACCACAAGCCTATCCGGCACCTTGAGCTGGCCGGGCCCTGTGTAGACGACGTACTCGCCCTCGATAGGATCGGCGTACTTTCCGGCGTAGGTCTGTAGGTTGGGTATCTGCGACTTTATCTTCTCTAGGTAATCTGACATGACAGAAATTGTTTCGCTCTTTTAAATTCCTATCTTTCGTCTAGTGTGTCTCGAGCTAAACGACAAAATAGCATGGAGAGCCCAATATAAATAACCAGCATTATAAAAATATATTTTCTAGGAAATAATGAAGAATTTTCATATTTATCGAATCGTACTAACTAACTAAATATATAAAGCTCATGGCCGAGTAGGCCAATAACCATACGCATGGGGCCTAGGCCGAGAGTTAAAACATGCCGGCCCGGAGAAGCCCTAATATATCCGTTGCATAGACGTATGTGCCCGCCAATCTGCCTGCCGAGGCTAGGGCCAAGTGGCTGAAGGTCGTAGAGGCCAAGACGCCGGAGGAGAAGATAAGGGCCATGGAGGAGTTCCTCTCGTCCGTGCCTAGACATAAGGGTACGGAGAAGCTCATCAAGTTCGTAAGGCGCAGGATGGCCGAGCTGAGGCGGGAGACGGAGGAGCGTAGGGCCAAGGAGCGCGGCGTACGCGGCGGTGGCGGGCACTACGTGAAGAAAGACGGCGACGTCCAGCTGGTCGTCGTAGGTCCGCCGAGCGGCGGGAAGACCGCTCTGCTTAAATGCCTCACGTCGACGCCCCTGGAGCCGGACGAGGTGCCTTTCAGCACGGTCGAGCCCGTCCCTGCTATGTTTGTCGAGGATAATGTATATATACAGTTGATAAAAGCGCCCAGCCTGGTTCTCGGCGATCCTTCAAGCGATATAAATTCGTCGGCGTACGCCCTCGCGAGAAATGCAGACGGCCTCCTCCTGGTGCTGAGGGCCGACATGGAGCCCAGGAAGACTCTCGACGCCGTGATCAAGCTTTTCGACGACGCCGGAATATCGATCCATAGACCTAGGACCATGGTGAGGATAGAGCGTAGGGGGCTCGGCGGGATACAGATAGTGGGTCGCCTCAAGGACGCTACCCTCGATGACGTCAAGAGGCTTCTCCACGAATATGGAATACACCACGCGGCCGTCTACATAGAGGGCGAGGCGACCCTAGACGACGTGGAGGACGCCGTCTTCTCGGAGCACCTCTACAAGCCGACCATAGCGGTGCTCTCGGGCCGCGACGAGGAGGCCGAGGCGGCTCTGAGGGATCTCGGCATTGCCTACCTCAACGTGGACCTGCCCAGATGCGAGATAGACAGGGCCCGCCTCCTGTCGCTCGCGCTGAAGTCCCTAGGCCTCATGAGGGTCTTCACGAAGCAGATACATAGCGACGGCTATACGCCTAAGCCCCTCGTGGTGAGGGAGGGCAGCACCGTCGGAGATGTGGCGAAGCTCATACACAGCTCGCTCTACGAGAACTTCAAGTACGCTGTGGTGTGGCGCCGCGAGGCCTACCCCAAATGGCCCAAGAGGGTGGGGCTGGAGTATAGGCTTAAGGACGGCGACGTGGTGGAGATACATGCCTGAAGACGAATGCGCCAGAAGGCTGAAGGAGCTTGAGGAGAGGATAGAGGCCCTGGAGGGGCTGGTCAACCTAGCCCTAGAGGAGCTGAGGGATATAAGGAGCCTCTTGGAGCAGAGAGGCGGCGCGGCGAGGGCGCGTGACGAGGGCGGACATCCCCTGCTCAGAGCCATAGAGGAGAGGAAGTTCCTTGACACCAAGGAGATCCGCTCCAAGAACGCCTTGAGGGCGCTCCTCGAGCGGGGCGTGGTGGTATTACTCAGAGATGAGGGGGCCAACAGGGAGGTCGCGACGACCAAGAAGATCGTGTCCGATTTATTAAGCCGCCTACCGCTAGACGTGGAGAAGGCCGAGAGCCTCGGGGAGAGGGAATACGAGCTGTTGGAGATCCTCAACCGACTTGGCTACGTAATAAAGAAGGACAATAAATACGTGGCGACGCAGCTGGCCGAGGAGTTTAGGACATGAGCGAGCTCTTCTGGTTCGAGAAGTATAGGCCTCGCTCCTTTGAGGAGGTGGTCGACCTGGAGGAGGTCAAGGCCAGGCTTAGGGAGTTCGCCAGGGCCGGCAACATGCCGCACCTCCTCTTCTACGG
>Ga0334722_10000182_pt1 | contig 93631 bp, 85 predicted proteins | sample C3_bottom_MG_FD_207210 | JGI IMG/M metagenome (GOLD analysis project Ga0334722, IMG submission 207210) | Sediment microbial communities from Yellowstone Lake, YNP, Wyoming, USA - C3_bottom | ecosystem: Environmental > Aquatic > Freshwater > Lake > Sediment | place: USA: Wyoming | collected...
CTCGTGTCCATGATTTTGAGGTCCTCTTCCGTGCCGCTCTTAAAGAGCTTCCTGATATTCGAGGGGTTGAAACGCTCCCCTTCCCTGATGCCGATCGTAATCCCGATGTATCCAAAAAAACCGTTCATCAGGAGGAGGATGAAATTGACGATGCTCCGCTCCAAAGGCACGAGCTTGAGCGGCGTCGCAATGATATTGGCCGAGGTCAACCCGATGATGAAACCGAGAATGCCGCCGATTATGACCTTCAATGAAACCCGCCTGAACAGGAACTCCGTCAGAATGATAAGTACCGCAACCCCGAAGCCAATGGCCATTCCCTCCGCCTTGCTCACCTGATCTTCAAGCTGAGTGGTCGTCACATAGTAGCCGAGCAAGGTGCCTACAAAAATAAACAATAACCGGATAATAATAAGTCCCATATATACTCACCTCCTTTCTCTGGGAAATAAAGTGGGAAATCCCAAATTACAGATTTCAAATCTCAAATAATATCCAAATGAAAAGTTCCAAATTCCGGAACGTTTGGATTTTGATCTTTGGCAATTGGAATGTATTTGTAATTTGGCGCTTGCTTCTGCTTTGGTGCTTTCGTCCCGTATTTGACATGAAACTAACGCGCTATTCGGGCCTGATCGTGACAAACAGGTCCTCTCCCTTGCGGCGGACGAGAAGAAGCACCCTGTCCTTTGCCTTTATCCTGCCGGCAATCTTTTTATAATCATCAATGGTCGGGATGTTCTTCTGATTGAGCTGGATGATGATATCGCCCGGCCGGACCCCCGCTTCAAACATTTTGCTTTCCTGGTCGACCCGCACGACTACAACGCCCTTCTCGTTCTCGTCGATGCCGAAACGACCGGCGACCTCCGGGGTCAGTTCCCGCACCATAAGCCCGGCGAGGGCGGAGCTTTCCTCCTCGTTCCCCTGCTCTTCACTGTTTTGGGAAGACCGTTCAGCCAGCTTCTTCGGCAGTTCCGCGATCTCCACATCCATATCAATTTCCTTTTTCTGGCGGAACAGTTTTACGGTCACCTTCGAGCCGATCGGGGTCTGGGAGACCATGTTCCGGAGATGGCCGGTATCTTCCACGATCCTGCCGTTGTAGCTCAGGACCACATCACCCTGTTTGAGCCCCGCTTTTTCCGCAGGGCTCCCTTTCATCACGCCGGATATGAGCGCGCCCTTGAGGTCTTTGACGCCGAACTCCTCGGCGAGGTCCGAGGTGACCTCCTGTATGCTCACCCCCAGCCAGCCGCGCACGACCTTTTTGTATTTGACCAGGCTGTCCATCACCTGCCTGGCCATGCCGCTCGGGACCGCAAAACCTATCCCCTGATAGCCTCCGGTCCGCGACACAATGGCGGTATTGATGCCGACGAGCTCGCCCCGGGCATTCAGCAGGGCGCCGCCCGAATTACCGGGATTGATCGCAGCGTCGGTCTGGATAAAATCCTCGTAATCGGCTATGCCGACGTTCGCCCGGCCCACAGCGCTGATCACGCCCATGGTCACGGTCTGGTTCAGGCCGAAGGGATTGCCGATCGCGAACACGATCTCGCCCACTTTTAATTTCGTGGATTCGCCCCAGGGAAGCGCCGTCAGCCCCCTGGCGTCGATCTTGATGACGGCAATGTCCGTCTTCGGGTCCGCCCCGATAAGCACGGCTTTGTAATCCCTCTTGTTCGAAAGCAACACCTTGATTTCCTGCGCCTTCTCTATGACATGATTGTTGGTTACGATGTAGCCGTCCTCCGACACGATCACTCCCGACCCGAGACTCTGCTCCTTGCGCTCCCGGGGGGCATTGGGATGGGGAAGCTGGTCGCCGAAGAACCGTCTGAAGAAGGGATCATCAAAGAATTCGAAGGGCGCTTCATCCCTTGATTTTATTACCCGGGTTGTGGAAATGTTCACGACCGAAGGCGTGGCGATCGCCGCGACCTCGGACTGCGCTTCCGAGAGCTGCGTCAGGATGTCGACCGACTTCGACGACACCTGGCTCTTGGCGGGAAGCGGCGTCGTGATATCAAAACGCGAAGACAGGACAAGCCCGACGATTATCCCGAGAAAAAGAATGAATGCGCCGGATATATACCAGCGTTTCTTGTACACCATCATATCTTGGACCTCCTGATGCGCACTCCCATCGTGAAATTCGGAGCGAACGTTTTATTTTACCAGAAAGAAGTCCGGATTTTCAAGCACTTTTTATAATTGACAAAATAAACGGATAAAATATAATACCCGAAGCCGATGCTCCATACCTGACGAGGGAAGAGGAGAACTATCAGTGCCACGCACGCGCGCCCCAAAAAAAACAGCCGCTCAACGAATAGAACAACTCGACAAACAATACCTCTGGCATCCTTTCACTCAGATGCGGGATTGGGAGAAGGAGCCGCAGCTCGTTATCGAGAGCGGCAGGGGCAGCACCCTCACTGACATCCGGGGTGGAAAATACCTCGACGGTGTATCTTCGCTCTGGGTCACGGTGCACGGCCACCGGAAGAAGGAAATCGACCAGGCTGTCGCAAAGCAGTTAAAAAAAATAGCGCACTCCACGCTCCTGGGTCTCTCGAATGTGCCGTCTGTCCTGCTGGCGGAGAAACTCGTCGGGATAGCCCCCAAGGGCCTGACGAAGGTTTTTTACTCCGATAGCGGCTCCACAGCGGTCGAAATCGCCCTCAAGATAGCCTTCCAGTACTGGCAGCAGAAGGGGCCCCAGTATCAACGGAAAACCGGGTTCATCTCCCTCACGGAAGCGTATCACGGCGACACGATCGGCGCAGTGAGCGTGGGCGGCATCGACCTGTTTCACAAGATCTACAACCCCCTCCTGTTCAGAAGTTATAAGATCGAGACCCCCTTCTGTTACCGGTGCAGATACGGGTTGACCTCTCCGGATTGCCAGATGACCTGCATCACGCATGCTGAAAGGACGATCCAGAAATATGCTTCCGTGACAGCCGCCCTGATAATCGAACCAATGGTACAGGGAGCTGCGGGCATGCTCATGCAGCCGCCGGGATATCTCCAGAAGATTCGACAGCTTTGCACAAACTATGACATTCTTCTGATCGCCGATGAGGTGGCGACCGGGTTCGGCAGGACCGGCAGGATGTTCGCGTGCGAGCATGAGAAGGTCGTCCCGGACCTCATGGCCGTTGCCAAGGGCCTCACCGGAGGCTACCTGCCGCTCGCCGCAACGCTCGCCACGAATGAGCTCTACGCCGGTTTTCTCGGGGACTACCAGGACCTCAGGACCTTCTTCCACGGTCATACGTACACCGGGAATCCCCTTGCCTGCGCCGCGGCCATCGCGAATATCGACCTTTTCAAAAAAGAAAAAACCCTGTTAAAACTTCAGCCGAAAATCACCCTTCTGAAAAAACTATTGCAGCGTTTCAGAGAGCTTGAACATGTCGGAGATATCCGTCAGAAAGGGTTCATGGTCGGAATAGAACTCGTCAAAAACCGGCTGACGAAGGAGCCTTATTCCCTGGAGGAAAAAATCGGCATCCGGGTGACCGGGGAATGCCGCAAACGCGGTCTCATCATCCGGCCGCTCGGTAATGTGATTGTGCTGATGCCGCCGCTCTCAATCGCAATGCCCGAACTCAAGCGGCTCGTGGAGCTCGTCTACGCCTCCATCCGACAGGTTACGGAAAACACCGCGGATTAAAATCTCTCATTACCTGCGCTCTTCGTCAAAGACCGCTTGCAATGCGGCCTGTTTTATCGGATAATCCGCCATGAACATGAACAGGAAACAGGTCATCAGCTGGTGCTTGTTCGACTTCGCGAATTCGAGTTACTCCGCGGTCATCGCCGCTGTCGTTTTTCAGGTCTATTATATTAATGTCATCGTGGGCAACAAGTCGGGACAGGGCGATCTCTGGTGGGGGCGGGCCATCTCTCTCAGTATGGTCATCGTATCCCTTTCCTCTCCCTTCCTCGGAGGCATCGCGGACCACGCCGGTCTCCGGAAGAGGCTGCTTGCAGCCTATACCCTCATGTGCATCCTGGCCGTAGCGGGTTTTTCTTTCCTCGCTCCCGGCGCCGCGCTTCCGGGATTCATGCTGATAATTCTGGCCAATATCGGGATGGAGGGCGGTCTGGTATTTTACAACTCATTCCTGCCCCAGATCGCTCCAACGGAATACCAGGGAAGGGTCTCGGGCTGGGGTTTCACCGTGGGGTACGCGGGTTCGATAGCATCGCTGCTCATTGCGCTCCCGCTCGCCGGGGCCGGAAGGTTCGAATCGATCTGGATCATGGTGGCGCTCTTCTTTGCGCTCTTCTCGCTCCCCGCTTTTCTGTATCTGCCTCGCGATTCCCCGCCTGCCGTAGCTGCAACCGAGGCCGGCCTCCTGGGTCTCACAAACACCTGGAAAACCCTGAAGAAGATATTGCGCCTCAGGGAGCCGAGAAAGTTCCTCCTTGCCTATCTTATCTATGAAGACGGGGTGAATACAGTCATCGTATTTTCAAGCAGCCTTGCGGCAACCACCTTCGGTTTCAGCCAGGGCGAACTTATCGGGCTTTACCTGCTCGTGCAGGTCACCGCGCTCGCCGGCGCATTCATCCTGTCCAAACCCACGGACACTCTTGGTCCCAAAAAGATAGTGACCGCTTCACTCCTTCTATGGGCGCTCGTTGCAATAACGGCGTTTTTCGTCCAAACCAAGGGGCAGTTCTGGTTTATCGCCTGCACCGCCGGCCTGGGGCTCGGATCCGTGCAGGCCGGGACCCGCGCATTTTTCACCCAGTTCGTGCCTGCGGGAAAAGAAGCCGAATACTTCGGAGTATACTCCCTGGTGGGGAAATCCTCGGCGATCCTCGGCCCGCTTGTCTTCGGCCAGGTCTCGTCGGCCTTCGGCAGTCAACGTCCCGCCATCCTCTCCATAGCGGCCTTCTTCATCATCGGCCTGGTCCTGCTCAGCCGCGTGAACGGCGGCGGCCCGAATGTCATGAAGAATCATGATGCCGTGGTCAAATATCCCCGATAAACGAAGTCCCCGATAGTTATATACGATGATCTTTGTGTGTATATTGCATTCATGCTCCCTTTGCCCGCAGTTGCTTACAATCCCCCCACAAACTTCCATGATCCCGCGCTTATTTCCGCCCGAACAGATATCCCTGAGCGTCCTCGTACAGGACCCTCCATTGCGGATTGACCAGTAGATATTGATTCAGCGGATATGGTTCATGGGTGATTTTATTCTCCCGGGGAATCATCACAAAATCGAAATGAGCCGCATCAAAAAAGACCTTTCCTTCGTCGGTCATCCATAGAATATGGGTATACTGCGTGAACTTATCGGCATCAATGCCCCTTCCGTCTATAAACACTCGGACCTGCGGATAAACGTTCCAAAGCAGGTATCCTCCCCACTCGAATGAAGTGAACATCTTCCCCTGAACGCCCTGTTGCTGGAGCCATCGCACTGCCCCAACCGGGAATCTTGTCTCATCAATGCCGCGCTGAAAAGCCCTGCCTTCATGTATTCCCCAAGTCAGTGCGATGACAGCCGCCGATGCAATGAGCCCATAAAAGGCTTTTTTCGGTATGCGCAGGTTTTGCAAAGAGCTATTCAAGCCTGACGCGATATATGGCCCGGCGACAAACAGGAAAAAAGGAATGTAGCGATATGCGGTCGCACTCACCGCGGCCAGCGAAAGAATGACGGCGGTCATGGCGATTTCTTTCCGCTTTACGAGCGACCAGCAGGCGGGAACGGCGAGCAGCAGTGCGCCGAAATAATAGAGCGGAACAGTGCTCCCGAGCTGACGCCACACGGCATAGGGGCTCATATACTCGGAAAGCCGCTTTTGAAACTCAGTCCCTTCCAGCTGCACCACGGTCAAATACGTATTAATGCCGCTCTGCGAGAACAGGGTGACGACAATAGATATCCCCATGACTGCGGAAAAAAGCATCTGCTCTTTTCCGCCATCAGGCGTCTTTTTCATGGCGTGTTCGACCAGATAGCCGGCTGAATAAACGACCAGCAAAAACGAGCCCATGACAACGCCCCCGTGAACATTCGCCCAGACAAACATGGCGACAGGCACCATGAAGAGGAAACGCCGACCTCCACGCACATTATGGCGATCCAGCAATAAAAACACAACCGACACGAACAGGAAGGAAAAAAGCTGCGGCCTGTCTCCGGTAAATCCGAACGCTGTCATGCCGGCCAGCGCGGTCATGAGGAACGCGGGGAACGAGTCGACGCCGAGGGAGGAAGACCGCCGATAGACGATAAGCAGGCAAAACGCCAAAAGAAAGGCCCGGAACAGGATAATGCCGTTGATGCCGAACGTCTTTACAATAAGGTAAAAAATTATCTGGCCGACCCAGTAGCATTTCAGGATCGTTATGCTTCTGGCGTCCGTGGATTCGTAGACTGAAAAGGGATCATGGTCGGGAAGGGAATGGGTAGCAACGATGTTTTTGCCCGAGGCAATATGCCACCAAAAATCTATGTCCCATTCCTTGACCGCAAAAAAACCGAAGAATGCCGCGACAAGAGCGATGAGCGCGGCAGAACGGAGATGTCTCTCCATGGTTAAAGGTCCTTTCCCACCAATCGTAAATAAGCCGACGCCGATTCGCCGCCCCCGGGCCGAGGTTCCCGTTGGTTACAACCTTTTTCTGAGCAGCACCTGCCCCCATTTCTCGGAAACGACCTTGTATCCCATTCTTGTGTAGAACGCAACGGCGACGGTGTTGCGTATTTCCGTATCGACCCAGCTTTCAGACGCCCCCGACATTCTGAACCAGTCCTCCATGACCGCAAGAAGGCGCCTGCCCCTCATCAAAGGGTTCATTGTCCTCGCCCCATCGGTCACGCCCATCGTCAGAATATAGCCGATCCCCTTCCGGCGGATCAACCCGCCCCAGCTTCGCATTGCAAGCAGATGAGCAGGAGCGAACAGTGCTTGAATCATCAGCCTCAGCAAAAGGGAGAGCGGCAATTCCCGGGCTATGAGCGACTCAGTCTTCTTCAGGTCGATTGTTCCGGAGGCAAACGCCCCTTCATGAACGATCGGATCGCCCGCTTTCCAGATAACCAGTGATGCCGGGTCCTTAAGCAGGGCCGTGTATAGGCGATTCAGGGCCCGGGTCCCGGCTTTTGCCGTCGAGGTGCGGGGGAAACAAGTTTTGTGACATGCCGCGAGGGCCGCAAGGTCGCTCTCGGTTATTTCGCCCGCGGACCGGCTTTTTTTGAAAAAAGCCTCGGCAGAAGCAGTCTGAACATCATCCATATGTATTTTAGCCCCCTGCGACCCAGCATGAGAATAGTGGTCCCTGTTTTGGATTCACCCCAGGTACGGGGAGGAGATTGAAAATAAACCTCCCTGACAAGAATGCCGCTTCGGTCGAGAAAATACATCAGTTCTATGAAGTATTCTCCGTAGTCACCCACAAAGTCATGATCCGCGAGCAGGTCCCTCCTGCAAACGATAAAACCGCTGGTATAATCCGTGATCTTCAATTTTAGAACCGTATGAACACTGAAATTCAGGAACGCGGACAGGATCGAGGACAGGAAAAAATCGTTCTGGCGAATGGATTGCTGGAGAGATTTGCTTTGCGCGTCATCGGGATCGAGATAACGGGTCGCGATGCAGCAGCCGCATGAGAGGGCCGTATCATAGAGGGTTTTCAATACCTTCGGGGGGTGGGAAAAATCTGCGTCCATCCAGGCGACATATTCCGTTGTGGCCGCGCGAACGCCCGTCATGATCGACGTGGTGAGGCACGCCTTTCCCTTTCTTGCGATAAGGGCGACGCGGGAAGACGCTTCAGTCATTTCCCGCACAATATCAGGCGTCCCATCGGAGGAGTTGTCGTCGACGACGATTACGCAGGCGCCATGCAATTCGGTCAACAGGCTCGTGATGAGGGGTCGAATATTCCCCGCCTCGTTCAGAGTCGGCAGAATGATGGTCAGGTTTTCATGTGTCACGCGCGGCTCTCCTTGAGATACGTTTGACGGGATTACTCATCCAGAATGGTTCTGAGCGACTCAGCCGCGATTTCGATCTGTCCGGCGGTCAGGGCAAGCCCGCTCGGAAGATAAAACCCCCTTCCGGCTATCCGTTCCGCGACAGGATATTGTTCGCCCGCGAACAAGCCCATGGCCCGGAAAACCGGCTGAAGATGCATGGGCCAGAAAAAGGAGCGGGTTCCGATATTCTTCGCCGCAAGCCGTCGCATGGCCGTCTCCGCGTCAAAGGGGACCTCATCGCGCAACACGAGCGCGTAGACCCAGTAGATATTGTCCGCATAATCCGTTTTTTCGAGCGGAAGCTGAATCCGGTCGATGTCCCGCAACAGCTTTGTGTAGTGTCTCCCCATGCGCCGTTTAATTTCAACGAATTCATCGAGCCGCTCCAACTGGGCCACGCCTAATGCGGCCTGAATATTGCTCATGCGAAAATTCCAGCCCAGGGCTTCATGGTAAAACCGTTTGTGCGGGAGAAAGCACAGGTTCCTGAGGGACCTGCAGCGATCCGCAAGGCCGTCATCATCGGTTACAATCATGCCCCCTTCGCCGGTGGTAATGTGCTTGTTCGGATAAAAACTGAATGTACTGAGGCGTCCGAATCCGCCGCAGGGTTTCCCGCGGTACGTCTGCCCATGCATTTCGGCGGCATCTTCGATAACTGCAAGACCGTATTTCAGGGCTATGGCGAGGATAGGGTCCATGTCAACGGGAAGGCCGTAGATATGGACAACCATGATCGCCCTGGTCCTCGGCGTGATCCTGCCTTCGAGCTGACCTGCCGCCATGTTCCACGTCGCCGGATCAGAGTCGACCAGGACCGGGACCGCTCCCGCCCGCACCACGGCCGCGGCGCAGGAGATAATGGTGAATGCGGGCATGATGACCTCGTCACCCGCCTGCAAACCGAGCGCGAGTACCGCGGCGTCGAGCGCGACTGAGCCGTTGCATACCGCGATCCCGTGTTTCCTTCCCACGCGCGCGGCGAGCTGCTGTTCAAATTCCCGTACAAAGCCGCCTTCCGAGGAGATCCAGCCCGTGTCGATGCATTCATTCAAATACTTTTTTTCATTGCCGTTCAGCAACGGCTCGTTGACCGGTATGGGTTTTCTGTCCATTGGTTCAGCTCTTTTTAAAAACCGCTTGATCCGACCGTATGCCCTCGAACCGCACCTTATCCAGATCTCCGGCATAGGGGCCCTGCTTGACCTCGATCATTTCGATCTCTTCCATGACCTCAAAGCCGTGGCCGCCATCCGACAGCAGGATAACGTCCCCGGTTCCCAGCATTCTGCTTTCAAGATAATTTCGGTCGTCATCATAAAAGTCGACCCTCAGCCGTCCTTTGCGGAGAAACAGGACCTCTTTGGTGAAATGTATCTCGCGGGGCACAGGATTGTGCAAATGAGGGGAAATGATCTTGCCCTGAGGATGCTTCATATAAGCCAACTGCTGCGAGAAGGTGTGGGGCGTCAGAAAATGAACCCCCTCTCGCTGAAAATCATTCCGTATGATAATCCCAAGAATTTGTTCCCGATGTCTGATCTCTTCTATCATCTTATATTAATGGAAATCGAACGGGGCTCGTGTGCGCGATATTCCCACCGTACACGTTATCATAATCATTGTTTTTTGTCATTGAAAATATTACCCGGCCGCAACTCTGCATGTACAGCCTCTTTTCCCTTGACAAAACACAAGCTTCCCTATATAATCCGGAACTTACAGCCTTCGGAGCAATTGAAATGGCTATCAAGATCAATGACATACCACCCGAGGGGCTGACCTTTGAGCTGGACCAAAAGCTCAACTTGTTCGACAAAGACACCGCATCGACGGCCTTTACCGCAACAATCGTCATTAAACCCGCGGGAGAGGGGATATACCTTATTGCGGGCCGTCTGCGGTCCGAACCAATGCTTGAGTGCAGCCGTTGTCTGAAGAGTTTCTCCTTCCGGATAAACACGGAAATGGATTTTGAGCTCGCCCCGGCGAGTTCCCTGAAAACATCCCCGGAACACGAACTCGTGGGGGCCGAACTGGATGTCGAGTTCTATCATGGCGATGAGATCGAACCACTGGCGTTCGTGAAAGAACAGCTGCTGATCTCCCTTCCCATGGTCCCGCTCCACAGTCCTGACTGCAAAGGCCTGTGCGCAAGCTGCGGCGCCGATCTGAACGTGACGACGTGCGGTTGCAAAAAAGATGTCGAGCATGAGTTCAGCGCGTTTTCCGCGTTGAAAGATGTATTCAAAAAACAGAAGGAGTAATACAGAAAGATGGCTAATCCAAAACACAAAACATCCAAGTCCCGCAGGGACAAAAGGCGCACTCATAAATTCCTAATTGCGCCGTCCCTCTCGGTCTGTCCTCAGTGCCGTGAGATCAAGCAGCCTCACCACGCATGCATGTCGTGCGGCACGTATAACGGCCGGGAAATAGTGACTGTTCAACAGATTTAATCCACGAGTGCATGAAGGCAAAGGGATGATACGGTGTTCTCCGATATGACCCTTTGCCTTTTATATTGTGGGGAGCATGTATGAAAATTGCTGTCGATGCCATGGGGGGGGACAACGCTCCTCATGCCGTAGTATCCGGGGCTGTGCACGCGGCAAAAGAGTACGGCGTCGGCATCATCCTCGTGGGCATTGAACAGACGATCCAGGCCGAACTCAAAAAGCACCCCCACGCCAGGTCGCTGCCCATCGAAGTCCGCAATGCCACGGAAGTCGTGGATATGCTCGATTCCCCGGCCACTGTATTCCGCAGGAAAAAGGATTCCTCCATCCGCGTGGCCAATGATCTCGTGAAGAGCGGCGAAGCGGTCGCGGTGATCAGCGCTGGCCATACTGGAGCGGCCATGGCCACATCGCTCTTTGTGCTGGGTCCGATCGAAGGGGTGGAACGGCCTGCAATCGCGGTCTTCATGCCGACGGTCATGGGAATGTCCCTCGTCCTCGATATGGGGGCGAACGTGGACTGCAAACCGAACCATCTTCTCCAGTTCGCCATCATGGGTGAGGTGCTCGCCAAACACCTGCTCAAAATTCCGAACCCGCGCGTGGGGCTTCTGTCCATCGGCGAGGAAAAGACCAAGGGCAACGAACTCACCAAGGAGGCCTTCAAGCTACTGACCGAGACGTCTCTCAATTTCATCGGGAACGTGGAGGGCCGCGACGTGATGATGGGCAAGGCCGACGTAATCGTCTGCGACGGGTTCATCGGCAACGTGGTGCTCAAGCTGTCCGAAGCCGTGGCGGAGGCCATCGGGATGATCCTCCGGGAGAATATCGGCGACAACCTGATCCGGAAACTCGGTTACTTCATGATGAAGCCGGCCTTCCGGGCGCTCAAGAGAAAGATGGATTACGCGGAATACGGCGGAGCGCCGCTCCTCGGCATAAACGGCATCAGCATCATCAGCCACGGCCGCTCTTCGGACCAGGCCATCAAGAACGCCGTCCGGGTGGCTGCGGAACTAGCCAGGAGCGAGGTAAACAAGCACATCCATGAGGACATCGAAAAAAATATGGAGCTGTTAAAACAATAACATGATTCACGCGCGGATTACAGGAACCGGATCGTATGCGCCGAAGAAGATCATCACCAATCATGATCTGGAAAGGCTCGTGGACACGAGCAACGAGTGGATCGTCGAGCGCACCGGCATTCAAGAGCGCCGGATCGCCGAGAAAAACGAGACAACGTCCGATCTCGCGTATGAGGCCGCCCACAAGGCGCTCAAGGCCGCAAAACTCACCGCGAATGAACTGGACCTGATCATCGTTGCAACGACCACCCCGGACACGTTCATGCCGAGCCTCGGCTGCGTGCTCCAGGACAAACTCGGCGCAAAAAAGGCCGCGGCCTTCGACGTTTACGCCGCCTGCTCCGGGTTCATTTACGGGCTTTCCGTCGCAAATGCGTTCATCAAGTCCGAGATGTACAAGAACATTCTCCTGGTGGGGGCTGAGTCTCTCTCGCGGTTCGTGGACTGGGAAGACCGTACTACCTGCGTGCTTTTCGGAGACGGTGCGGGCGCGGTCGTAATCCAGCGACATACCGGCAAACGCGGTGTGCTCTCCACCCACATGCACTCTGACGGCTCGCTCGGGAATCTTCTCTATATTCCGGCCGGCGGCGCCCAGCACCCGCCAACGCACGATACCATCCGCAAAAGAATGCACTTCATCAAGATGAAGGGGAATGAGACCTTCAAGGTGGCGGTACGGGCGCTTGAAAACGTAGTGCAGGAGGCACTGGAACATAACAAGATAAAACCCGAGGAGATCGACTGGCTTGTCCCGCATCAGGCTAATCTGCGCATCATTCAGGCCATGGCGCAGCGTCTCAAAATGCCCATGGAAAAGGTCGTGGTCACCATCCACAAGTACGGCAACACCTCGGCTGCGACCATCCCTATGGCGCTGGACGAAGCGGTCCGCGACGGCAGAATAAAGGAAAATCATCTCCTTCTGCTTGAGGCGTTCGGTGGCGGACTTACCTGGGCGTCGGCGCTGGTACGGTGGTAGAAAATGGCAAGCATCAAATAACAAGCGCCAAATTACAAATAAGCACCAATAACCAGGCATCAAATCTCAAACTTTTGGTTATTGTAATTTTGGTTATTGGATATGAAATTATTTGGGATTTGGGATTTTAAATTTGAAATTTGATTTTATTCTTGGGGGTTGAAAATGGATTACCTGCTTTCAGAAGACCAGATCATGATACGCGACCTCGCCCGCCAGATTGCGGTGGAGAAGATCGTTCCGGTGCGCGCTGAACTCGACGAACAGAATAAATTCCCGATGGAGATCATGAAGGCCATGGCCCAGGCGGACCTCTTCGGCATATATATTCCCGAAGAATACGGCGGCCTCGGCAAGAAGAGCCTTGATCTCTACATCGCCATCGAAGAAATTTCGAAGGCCTGCCTCGGTGTTTCGACCAGCTACGCGGCCAATGCCCTCGGCACCTACCCTATTCTGCTTCACGGCAGTGACGCGCAGAAGAAAAAATATCTGCCGGACATCGCATCCGGAAAGAACCTCGCGGCCTTCGGCCTTACCGAAGCGAACGCGGGCAGCGATGCCAGCGGCGTACAGACCACGGCCAGGCTCGAAGGAAATGAATATGTCCTGAACGGCACCAAGCAGTGGATCACAAACGGCGGCGAGGCCCAGATATACACCGTCATCGCCATCACGGACAAGGCCAAGGGCGCCCGCGGTGCCTCGTGCTTTATCGTGGAAAAAGGCACGCCGGGATTCACCTTCGGCAAGAAAGAGAACAAGATGGGCATCCGGGCCTCGTCTACGACTGAACTCATCTTCAACAACTGCCGCATTCCCAGGGAAAACCTGATCGCCAGAGAAGGCATGGGATTCATCGTTGCCATGAAGACACTGGACTGTTCACGCGCAGGCGTGGGAGCCCAGGGTGTGGGCGTGGCACAGGGCGCCATCGACGAATGCATCAAATTCGCAAAAAACCGGATCCAGTTCGGCCAGCCCATCACGTCCTTCCAGGCCATCCAGCACATGCTTGCTGACATGCAGACGCAGACAGAGGCGGCCCGTGCCCTCGTCTATGCCGTGGCCCGCATGATGGACAGCGGGGCCAAGGATTTCTCCCGTGCCTCTGCCATGGCAAAGGTCTTCGCAACCGATACGGGCATGAAGGTCACGACCGACGCTTTGCAGATCATGGGCGGCACTGGTTATATGAAGGAATATCCCCTGGAAAAAATGATGCGCGATGCCAAGATTCTCCAGATATATGAAGGCACCAACCAGATCCAGCGCAATGTCATCGCGCTTGATATGATCAGGGAAGCGACGAGGCAGAAATAGAAACAAGCTCAAAATCACAAGCACCAAATCGCAAATAAATTCCAATATCGAAATACCAAATACAAAACGTTTCGAATTTGGGTCATTGAGGTTTGGAGTTTATTTAAAATTCGTGATTTGTTATTTGGAATTTCGGAGATACCAATGAATATCATCGTCCTGGTAAAGCAGGTCCCGGACACGTCGGAAGTGAAGATCAACCGTGAAACGAACACCCTTATCCGTGACGGAGTTCCGAGCATAATAAATCCGTTTGATATGTTTGCCATTGAAGAAGCGCTCCGTTTGCGCGAGCAGCATGGCGGCAAGGTGACTGCCGTGACCATGGGGCCGCCGCAGGCTGTCGAGGCGCTTAAGGAGGCCGTGGCCATGGGCGTTGACGAGGTAGTGCTGTTTTCCGACCGGGCCTTCGCCGGAGCGGACACGTGGGCCACGTCCTATACCCTTGCCCAGGGGATCAAAAAGATCGGCGGCTATGATCTTGTGATCGCAGGCAAGCAGGCCATTGACGGCGACACCGCCCAGGTGGGACCCGAGACCGCGGACATGCTCGGCATTCCCTTTATCGCCTACATAAAAAAAATAGAAAAAGTGGAAAACGGCAAAATGGCCGTAGAGCGCATGATGGATGACGGGTACGACGTGGTGGAGTCCTCACTCCCGGCGCTGATAACCGTGGTCAAGGAGATCAACCAGCCGCGGCTGCCCTCGCTTAAAGGCAAAATGAAAGCCAAAAATCTCAAGGTAACGACTCTGACGGCCAAAGACATAGGCGCTGACGAGAACCTGCTCGGGCTCAAGGGTTCACCCACCAAGGTCGTCCGGATATTCCCGCCGACGCCGCGCGGTCAGCGCGAGATACTCTCCGGCGCAATCGAGCAGCAGGTTGATCAGGTCGTAAAGAAGTTGAAAGAGCAGTCGCTGGTGTAGTAAATCGGGAAGGTAGGAAGTTAAGAGGTAAGAGGGTAGGAAAGATTGCTTACCTTCCCAACTTCCCAACCTCGCACCTTCGTGGTTATAATAGGAGTAAAACGTGAGCGTTCAAGTCATTTCAAACACCTGCACCGGCTGCGAGACCTGTGTCTCCGCCTGCCCCTTTGGCGCCATCGAGATGCGAGACGGCAAGGCATTCATTACGGAAAGCTGCACCATGTGCGGAGCGTGCATCGAGGCGTGCGAATTCAAGGCCATAGAACGGACCGGTGAAGAAGCTGTTGCCGCGGCAAAGGACCTTTCCGCGTTCAAAGGCGTCTGGGTCTTTGCGGAACAGCACAAGGGAGGCATATCAAGCGTAACTCTTGAACTCCTCGGAGAAGGAAGAAAGCTGGCCGACAAGCGTCACGCAAAGCTTTCAGCCGTATTTATCGGACACGGCATCAGGGAGAAGGCGAAGGACCTCATCGCTCACGGGGCCGATGTCGTTTACCTGGCCGATGACCCGGCCCTGAAGGATTTTAACGACGATTCATACAGCGCCGTACTCACCACCCTCGCAACTCTTCACAAACCCGAGATCATCCTCGCCGGCGCAACGGCGATCGGCCGCTCGTTCATACCGAAAGTGGCAGCCAGGCTCTATACCGGACTTACCGCGGACTGCACCGTGCTCGATATTGATCCGGAGACCGGCAACCTTCACCAGACCAGACCCGCGTTCGGGGGCAACATCATGGCCACCATCGTTACACCCAACCACCGGCCGCAGATGGCGACAGTCAGGCACAAGGTCATGAAACCGGCTCCCCGCAATGATGCCCGCACCGGCGATATCGTCGAGGTGAAATTCACGCAGACCGACAATATCCGCACCCGGGTCATAAAGACCGTGGAGGAGCTGGGCGAGACCGTCAACATCTGCGAAGCTAACATTATTGTGGCCGGTGGTCGCGGCATGGGCGGGGCCAAGAACTTTCATCTCCTCGAAGAGCTTGCCAAGGTCCTGGGCGGCGCGGTTGCCGCAACGCGCGGCGCGGTGGATGAAGGCTGGATCCCCTACTCGCACCAGGTGGGGCAGACCGGCAAGACCGTCTGTCCCAAGCTCTATATCGCGTGCGGCATATCCGGCGCCATCCAGCACGTGGCGGGCATGCAGTCCTCCGATGTTATCGTGGCGATCAATAAGGACGCGGATGCCCCTATATTCGGCGTAGCCACCTACGGCATCGTCGGTGACGTGATGGAAGTCCTGCCGATCATGATAAAGAAATTCAAGGAAGTGCGGGGATAATATTTTTTTACCGCGGAGACGCGGAGACGCAGAGGACTGCGAAGATTTTCCCGTCTTTTATTAGTCCTCATATCCGTTTCTCCGTGGCCTCAGTGGTAAATTTGTGTTCTTTAAATAAGGGTATTGTGACATGAAAATCGCATTCATATTCCCCGGCCAGGGCTCACAGTACGTCGGTATGGCCAAGGAGTTCATTGAAAACTTCGGCGAATCAAGAGAAGTGTTCGAACTCGCGAGCTCGGTCCTCGGCTATGACCTTCTTCAGCTGTGCCTGAGCGGTCCGGTTGAGAAGCTGAACCTTACCGAAAACACGCAACCTGCCATACTTGCCGCCAGCATCGCCATGCTGCGGCCTCTGGAGCGCCGCGGTCTGGCGGCTGCCGCCGCCGCGGGACACAGTCTCGGCGAATACACGGCAATAACGGCGGCCGGCGGCTTCGTGCTCAGGGACGCCATCGCGCTGGTCCGGAAGCGCGGCAGATATATGCAGGAGTCCGTGCCTGAAGGAACAGGGCTTATGGCCGCCATTCTCGGGATGGAGCGGCAGGCTGTAGAAAAAACTTGCCTTGAAGCGGCTAAAAATGGTATAGTTGCCCCTGCAAATTACAACTCGCCGGGCCAGATCGTGATCGCAGGCGAAAAAAAAGCAGTGGAAACGGCCATGGAACTCGCAAAAAACAGCGTGGCGAAAAAAGTGATCCCCCTTGCCGTCAGCGTACCATCACACTGCGCTCTGATGGGAACGGCCGGCGACCGCCTGGCTGAGGAACTTGAGCATGTGGACATAAGCGACCTCGGCATACCGATCGTGAACAATGCGGATGCGAAGTTCATGCGAACCGCAAACGAGCTCAGGCTATCACTAAGAAAACAGATCAGCTCTCCGCTCTACTGGGAGGATTCGATCAAAACCATGGTTGCGGACGGGTTCGATACCTTCGTCGAGATCGGACCCGGCAAAGTCCTCACCGGACTCGTTAAGCGCATCGCCAAGGAAGTCAAGGTTCTGAATGTGGAAGATCAGAAGAGCATGGGTGAGACGCTGAAAGCACTGGGCATCTAACGTCCAGAGAACGGAGTAACGGCAATAATGACTCTTTCCAAAAAAATCGCTCTCGTCACCGGCGCAGCCCAGGGTATCGGCAGGGACATTGCGCTCTCGCTTGCAGCCGACGGCGCGGATGTCGCCATCTGCGATGTAAATCTCGAAGCTGCCCGGAAAACCGCCGCGGACATCGAGGCCGTGGGCAGAAAGTCACTTGCCCTCAAAGCGAACGTGGCTGCTTCAGCCGACGTGACGGCAATGATCGACCAGGTTGTGGAAAAGCTCGGCAGGCTGGACATCCTGGTGAACAACGCCGGCATCACGCGGGACGGTCTTATCCTTCGCATGAAGGATGAGGACTGGGACCTGGTGCTCAGCATCAATCTGAAAGGCGCTTTCCTCTGCACAAAGTCGGCGCTCAAGTACATGACCAAGCAACGCGGCGGAACCATCATCAACATCGCCTCGATCGTCGGCGCCATGGGCAACGCGGGTCAGGCAAATTACGTGGCGTCCAAGGCCGGTCTCATCGGCCTGACCAAGACCATCGCCCGGGAATACGCGAACCGCGGCATCACGGCCAATGCCGTGGCGCCCGGCTTCATCGACACGGCCATGACGCAGGCGCTGTCGGAAACCGTCCGGCAGGAGCTCGCAAAACAGATCCCTCTGGGAAAGCTCGGAACTCCCGAGGACGTGGCGAACGCGGTCCGGTTCCTCGCCTCTCCTCTGGCCTCATATATCACCGGCCAGGTTATTCACGTGAACGGCGGCATGTACATGTAAAAGAATTCAGGCAACTCAGAACTTCGGGTGGCATATAATAAAAAGAACAAGCACATAATCACAGGAGGAAGACAATGGCAGATATCGAGGTAAAGGTCAAAAAAATTATTTCAGAGCAGCTCGGCGTGCCCGAGGGGGATGTGAAGCCAGAGGCCTCGTTCGTAAACGATCTGGGCGCGGACTCGCTCGATACCGTGGAACTCGTGATGGCGCTCGAAGAGGAATTCAGCGTCGAGATCCCGGATGAAGACGCCGAAAAGATCGCAACCGTACAGAACGCAATAGATTATATCAAGTCAAAATCCAAGTAACGGCCTTCAAAACAGGATTGCCGGCAGTTTCAGTTTCGAGAAATTCCAAAAGCCAGAAGACCTCTCTCGTGCTCAAAGGGATGCGGTTTTTTGGCTTTTCGGATTTCATATGGAGGAACCCTCTCTTGAAAAGAAGAGTTGTTGTCACGGGCCTCGGGATGATCACCCCCGTCGGACTCGATACGGAAAAGTCATGGGATGGACTGGTTCACGGCAGGTCCGGCATCGGCCCCATAACGCAGTTCGATGTCAAGGACATCCCGACGCACATCGCCGGAGAGGTGAAGGGGTTCGACCCCGCGGTGTACATCGAGGCCAAAGAGATCAAGAAGATGGACCGTTTTATCCACCTCGCGATCGCGGCCAGCCAGATGGCGATGGACGACTCCGGCCTCAAGATCACGCCGGAGAACGCGGAGCATGTCGGCGTCATGGTCAGCGCGGGCATGGGCGGTCTACCCGCCATAGAACGATACCACAAAGTGTACCTCGAAAAAGGGTTCCGCAAGATAACGCCCTTCTTCATCCCCATGCTCATCATTAACGAGGCCGCGGGAAATATTTCCATGCGCTTTGGCGCCAAGGGCCCCAACATCTGCGTGGTCACCGCCTGCGCCACAGGCACCCATTCCATCGGTGACGCCTTCAAGTGGATCCAGCGCGGTGATGCCGAGGCCATGATCGCCGGCGGCACGGAGTCGTGCATCTGCGCGACCGGCGTGGGCGGCTTCAACGCCATGAAAGCGCTTTCCACGAGAAACAACGAACCCGAGCGCGCCAGCCGTCCCTTCGACGCGGAACGCGACGGGTTCATCATGGGAGAAGGCTCCGGGGTCGTCGTTCTCGAAGAGATGGAATCCGCGATCAGGCGCGGGGCCCGCATCCACGCCGAGGTGATCGGCTACGGCGCTTCCGGCGATGCCTACCATATTACCGCTCCGGCGCCGAACGGCGACGGGGCCGCACGGTGCATGAAAATGGCGGTCCGTGACGCAGGAATCGCCCCGAACGAGATAGGCTACATCAACGCTCACGGCACTTCCACCAAGTTCGGCGACGAACTGGAAACCATTGCCATCAAGACCGTATTCGGCGAACATGCGTATAAGATACCGGTCAGCTCCACCAAATCCATGACCGGTCATCTGCTCGGCGCGGCCGGCGGCGTGGAAGCGGTGATTTCCATCCTCGCTATGGAGCGCGGAATACTCCCCCCGACCATTAATCTCGAGAACCAGGACCCGGAGTGCGATCTGGATTATATCCCGAACACGGCAAGAGAGCTCTCCGTGAACGTTGCCATGTCCAATTCCTTCGGATTCGGCGGTACGAACGCCTGTCTGGTATTCCGAAAATTCAGGCCGTAATATGCGCGCCTTTTCAGACCTCCAGCAACGGATCACTCACGTTTTCAACAACCCCGAGCTCCTCGAACGCGCCCTGACGCACAAATCCTACGCAAATGAAAGCAAACTGCGCGAGCACAACGAACGGATGGAATTTCTCGGCGATGCCGTTCTGAACCTCGTGGTGAGCGAATACCTTATGAAGGCCTGTCCCGACTCCACAGAGGGAGACCTGTCAAGACTCCGGGCGGCGGTCGTGAGCGAGCCCGCCCTTGCGACAGTCGCGAGAGAAATCGGACTCGGGGATTACCTCCTGCTCGGCAGGGGTGAAGACCAGACCGGCGGACGGGACAAAGACTCTCTCCTCTCGGACTGTCTCGAAGCGCTGGTCGCGTCAATATACCTGGATGCGGGCTGGGAAGCCGCGGGGGGCTTCATCATCCGCTTCTTCGAGAGCGTGCTGTTGAAAACATGCTCTTCGGGCGGTACTATCGACTACAAAACCATGCTGCAGGAGCTCTGTCAGGAGCGGATCAAACAGCTCCCGGAATACCGTGTCGCGTTTGAAACCGGTCCGGACCACCGGAAGCAGTTTGAGGTGGAACTCCTGGTCATGGGAAAGGTCTACGGACGAGGAGTCGGGAAAAACAAGAAGGAGGCTGAACAGCGGGCGGCAAAAGAAGCAGTGGCAAAGCTCACGGAAGAAGTCCCTCATACGAACCGCTGATATTAACAATCGTTGATACTCTTTGTTGAGCGACGAACTTCACCACGTATTATACGAAGAACCGTCCACGGCAACAAGATTGCTTGCGCTGTGGACATCGAAGATGCCTGACTCACCCTCCCCTTCAGGAGCAACGGTGATCCAGTCCGCCGCGCCGGTGAACGGGTCCCGGGGCAGTTCACGCAAATAGCTCTTTGCCTTGTCCTGTCCGCGCACCAGGTCGCCGAGCTGGTCGGGATACTTTCCATTGTCCACGTAATACTGGTCTATGGTTTCACGCATCGAGAACAGGTCCTCTTTGAGCACCGCCTCCCGCGCCCTGATCATCGACTGTTTGAGACTCGGCTGTGCAATAGTGATCAGTATCCCCATGATGGACAGCACGATCATAAGTTCGATGAGCGTGAAGCCCCGTTCCGATGAACTATGTTTCAGCGTTATATTTTTCATGAAATAATTACCAGGTGCCGTACTTCGACCCATCGAGCGCGAGCGCATCGCTCTTTGAGTACACGTCGAACACATTCCCTTCGCCCCATTGCATGGAGTCCGGCGAATCGGTATATGAGCGAAGGCCCCAGTTGTTCTGGTTGCCGGACGACTCGACCGGCATCATGGGGTCCTTCGGTATCCTTCTGAGATATTTTTTGGTCTTGTCCCCCGCAGCCAGCTTCAGCGGTTCCGTCAGTTGTTCGAGCGATTCAGGGTAGTAGTCCTGGTCCTGCTTGCAATAGCCTTCCAGGGTTGACAGCTTTTTCTGATCGCAGTCTTTTTTGAACGCATCAATCGCCGTCCGCAGGATACGGAGATTGCTCCGCAGCTCAATTTCCCTGGCCCGCTTTACAGTCATGCGTGAAATCGGCATCGCCGCCCCGGCAAGGATGCCGACGATCACAATGACCACCAGCAATTCTATGAGGGTGATACCCTCCTCTTGAAAATTACGCATTCCGAAATCCACATGACCAGAATTACTTCACAACCACCCTGGCGCCTTTCACTTCGGCCTTGACCTGCTCCCTGTTAAAATTGGTCATTTTCACGCTCTTCAGGGTCACTTCGCTCACGCCGCCGGCCTTGCATTGAAATACAACCGCGCCGAGACTACCGCCTCCGTCCACACCGCCCACGTCGCCGATCCTGGTCATATAGACGTCAACCGTGCCCGCCTTGACATTGTTAGAGAACAGGAATGAGGTCTGCTGGCCGTCAATCTTGAGGAGAGCGCCTTCGCTCGCCACTTTGAACTCCATCACCTTGGGATTATAGCCGAGCGTAAGGATGGCTCCGTAAAGTTCATGTACGCTCTCCGCGGTTATCTCGAACCGCGCCTCCTGGCCGAGTTGAGCAGAAACCTCGGCTGGTTTAACCTCCACGAGGGCGGACGGACCCGCGGCGACAGGAGGAGGAACAGTTCCGGTCAGGGTGGATGAGAGCGGCTTCTGCGCCTCCCCGCCTTCCTTCGCCGCCGGCGTTTCGCGCTTTGCCAGCGATTCGAGCACGGCTGTCTTGTCGAGAGGCTTGTCGGAAGGTTTCGAGCTTTTGGCCGCGCTGGTCACAAAGAGCGGCTTTGTATCGTACGCCTCTTCCGTGCCGGACCAGAAGGTCTGCGTGTCCTTGTCGGGAAGTTCCATGCCCCGCACAATATGCGGAGTAATGGACATGAGGATATCGGTTTTGATCGTACCTTCATCGGTGGACGAAAACAGTTTTCCGATGATCGGGATATCTCCAAGAAGGGGTATTTTAATCTTCCCTTTCCTCTCCTCGTCCTTTATGAGTCCGCCGATGATCACTGTCTCGCCGTCGCGCAGGTTTATCGTCGTGTCCGTATTTCGCGTGCCGAACTTGTATTGTTTCTGGCCGCTTCCGAACTCCAGCGCGTCGCCGAGCGTGCTGATCTCCAGCCCCATCTTGAGCGTGACCGTATTGTTGAGGTGGACTGTCGGCTCGATCCCGAGCTTGATACCCACGTCCTTGTACTCGAAGGTGGACGTCACCGTGGTGGTGGCCGTGGCCTGGATCGACGAGGTTTGCACCGGAATCTTGTCGCCGATGTGAAATTTGGCGGGTTTATTGTTCAGGACCCGCACCCGGGGGTTCGCCAGGGTCTGGGCGTCTGAATCCTGTTTTATAAGGTTCAGCACGACACTCGGAAGCGTCAGGAATATGTTTTCCTTTGAAACATTACTCAACTCGCCAAGCGTAAGTCCCGCGCCCGCCACCGCTGTCGCCGATTTACCCTGGAGCGAGGCGGCCGCGGAGAGGCCGGGATTAAAATTCCACCCGTATTTCAGCGTATTGCTCCGGGAAATCTCGAGTATCTCCACATCGAGGATGACCTCGGCCTCCTTGAGGTCGTTCGCTGCGATCACCTTGTCAACGAGCTTCAATTTCTCGGGCGTATCGCGAATTGTAATAGAATTCAGCACCTCGTTGACGTATACCTTCTTGGTGTCGAGCATGGAGCGCAACAGGTTGACGATCTCCTTGGACCTTGCGTTGTTGATGTAGTAGGTCCTGACGACCAGGTCCTGGTACTGGTCCTGCTTGGCCTTGTTCTTGGGGATGATGATGATGGTATCGGCGCTGATCTTCTTCATGAAAAGTTTGTTCGTCGAAAGCAGAAGGTTCAGCGCGTACTGGAAAGAGACGTCTTTCGCGAAAACGGTCACCGGCTGGGCCCTGACCTCCTCGTCGAACATGATATTGATGCCGGACAGCTTTGCGAGAAGCTCGAAGACCTCTTTGATGTTCGTGTTCTTGAAGTTCAGGGTAATGGGCTTGTCCGACGCAAGAGTGAGCGCGTCCTCCGGTTCGACCTCGACCTTCTTCTTCTGGAGCTTGTCGAGGGAATCGTGGTACTTGATGTTCTCGGGGTCCAGGTCCACGGCCTGTGAAAGTTCGGAGATCGCCTCATTCAGCCTTCCCAGGTCCAGGAAGGTGAGCGAGGCCCGGTAGTGGTCCTCGGCCTGTTTCATGTCGAGCACCGATTTGAGAGCGCTCTGGATGGCCACGTTGGAGGGATTCAGAAAAAGGGCCTGCTGAAGCTCCACGATAGCCTGGTCGAGCTTGCGCTCTTTCAGAAAATTACGCGCCTTTTTATAGTGCTGGTTCGCCGCGGCCTCTTCGGCCCGAAGCAGGGCGGAGCGGTACTCGATATCGTGCGGATCGCGCTGATTGGCCTCCCGGTATTCCTTGACAGCCATATCCCACTCACCGCGCTGAGCATAACGTTCACCGCGCTGAAAAGCCTTGGAACCCGCACAGCCGGCCAGCGACGCCATAAGTATGCCGGTCATGAGCAATGGAAACATCCTCTTCATTATTCCCCTCCTACCGTGTCCTCTGCTGCTGCTGCGGCAGCGGCGGCGCTTGGTCCGCGCCGGACAGCTCTATACGCACTTCCACGCGGGTAATGGTGTCAAGCAGGACTACATAATCCTTGCCGGCTTCCTTTATTTTATAGTTCTTGAGCACGCTGTCTCCGCTTTTCACGATAAAAAGTTCACCGTCCTTGGACAGAAACAGGGTATTGTCCTTATCGGTCAAATAACCCAGAAACCGGAACTTAGAAAGGTCCGCGCGCGTCATCTCCGCAGCGATTTCCTCATACGTCTTCTCCGGAGGCGCCGGTGGAAGCGTAGGAGTCAAACGGGTTTCCAGCGCCGGAGCGGGTTTCACCACGGGCTTCTTTTTGGGCGCCGGGTTCTCCATCCGGAAAATATCGCGGACCACGGCGGAGAATTTTTCCTCACGCCTCTCCAGGAAAACAAGGAGCGGGTCCGCCCCCCCGGAAGTCAGCGGCCCTTTCCTGACCGGAGAAGTCGCCACCGCCCCGCGGCCGTACGTAAGCGGCGCTGTCTTCGGTTTTTCGCTGGTGCCTGTCCGGTACACGACCAGGACCGCAAGAACCGCAAACAGCACGACCAATAGTTTATTTTCCTGTTCCTTGGTGAACGCCATTTTCCCCTATTGCCGGTCTATGTAAGGATGTCATCGTCCGCCTTACGGCGCCGGGGTTTCTCCCTTGATATAGGTCACCAGCTTCATCTGGAGTTTCACCCTGCCATGTTCCGCAGCCTCAAACTTCAGGCCCTGGATGCCGACGAGACGGTCCGAGGTCTCGATTTCGTATATAAAGCGCTTAATGTCGGGATACGAACCTTCGGCTGGAAAGGGAAACGAGAGCATGGTGATCTCGTTGTTCCCCCGCCGGGGAATGTCGTAATTGATCCCCGCCACCGACAGCTTCAGCCTCCTCGCCGTCTGAACGAGGTCCTTGACAAGGAGCGGCATATCTTTCTGCGTGGGGATCCCGGCCAGAAATCCCGCGAAAAGGTTCTTCTGTTTCTGAAACAGAAGCGCCTCGGTATGCTTTTTCCGAAGCTCGGCATATCGCCCCTCGATGTCCCGCAAATGCGAGACCGACGGAGCGAGCGCGAGGAAATAAACAAGCAGCGCCGCGGAGCCCAGTCCCGCGCACGCCAGGGCCGTCTTCCGGAGCTTCTTATTTTCCCACAGCCACACCGGGTATTTTATCCCCGGAATAAAACGCAACGACATTGAACGTGTTACTCCCTTGTTCCACAGATTGATGTTTCAGAAGCGGGTCCCGGAACGACCTCGATTTCTCCATGCCGATCATAAAATTCCGGAGAGACTCCGGAGACTGCGCCTTTCCGTCGAACACCAGCGTACGGTCGCGCGGATTGAATTCCAGCCTGCTGAGCGCCACACCCACTGGGAAAACCGTCTCGATGTCCGTGAGCAGCCGCGTCCACGAGAAACTTCTCGATTCCATGAGCCCCGACATAACCGACATGTCCTTCTCAAGCCGCTCCCGCTCCAGGAGCAACGGCTTCATCTGTTCATGCGCCGCTGCAAGCGCATTCAGCCTCTCATTCATGGAGCTTATGTCCCTGCTGCAGCCCATGTCCATCCACACCATGGTTGCCGTGGCTGCGAACAGGAGAACTAACATGACGGCGAGTCCGGAGTATACTCTGGAGAGACGGCGGAAATCAATGCTGGCAAAATTAATAACGATCACAAGGCGCCTCCCGCACCCAGGGCCGCGGCCATGACAGCCGGCAATTCCCCGTCCTGAGCTGTCGCCCCGGAGGAAACGAGGACCGCGGATGGGGACAGCGCTTCGACCTCAAGGGCCGTCTTGTCCGTGAACCCCCGGGCCAGGGTCTCGAACACTGAGGGCTCTCCGGTGAGGAAGAGCTGCCCGATATCGCTCTGCTGAGAGCGGTCCATGTGCGTATAAAAATGGAGGGAATCCTCGAGCTCGCGCATAAGTCTGGCGCGACCCTCCTCGGCGCCCGCCTTCTTGATTTCCTTGAACCGGTAGAACCTCACCCCGCCGCCCTCGGTGATGATAGTGGTAAAGGAATCACCGGCCACATGTGCAAGAGCGGACACCGTTGCCTTCCTGGACAGGTAGGGTGAATAAAAATTCAGGGTATTGAATGATGAGAGTCCCACGGACCAGAGTTCGAGGCCGAGGCCGGCGAATATCGACTCGTATTGGGATATCACCGCCTGCTTGGAAACGCAGGCGAGCACGGTGAACCCCGTGTCCTGCCTCTTCAGAAACTGATACCGAAGCAGGGAGCCGGCAATATCGAAGGCCGAGGCCTTCTGTATCCGCCAGCGGATCAGCCGCTCCTGTTCAACTGTCTTGTCCGGCAGTTGATCAAATTCGAGCGTTTGGACCCGAAAAATACTGTCAGGCAGGCTCAGGGCGGCCCTGCGTATCTTGAGATGAGCAAGTCCGGCCAGACACTCCCTCAGCACGGAAGAAAGAGCATCGGTGTCGGCAATATTCGGCGCTGCATAGCTCTCGGTCACCAGACCCCAGGGCAGATCAACCGTCTTTGCAAAGAGCACTGAAGCCTTCGGGCCGCCGCCCGACAGCGCAACCACCCTGACGGAGGAAGAGGTGATCTCGATTCCCACAGCCTGTTTTTTTGGAAGAAAGCTGAACATCGTGCGTATATTAGCAAGGAGTGCGCTGGAAGTCAAATGTTAATGCGCGGAAATCACTGCGGATATCATATCAGCGGACGGGATATTTCCCTTGCTCTGGCCCCTGCAAAAGTCGGTATAACTTCCGCTTATATTAATAAGCCGAAGTTGAGTAACGATCCCTTCCCTTCCCTCCCGACACAGGGGGCGACCTATGACACGTGAGGTTTTAAAATCATGAGGACGAGCGCAAACAAGGACAAAATTATCGCTATTACGCCCCAGCAATACCATCTATGAAGTGTTTGTATGAATTCCTTCGAAGGTTTTTCCGCTGTTTCCATGAGCTTTTGGGAGAGTTCCCCGAGTTCACGCTGGTATCTCGATAAAAAAACAACCCATATGACGCCGGCAAGCGAAAATAAAACAAGGCTTGAGGCAATCCAGCCTGTCTTGTATGGTCCTCCCTGCCTCGTTGCAGCGAGTAGCACTCCATTCACGGCAACAAACAGTACGCCCGGCTTGGTAAAGTACGTGTCAAAGCGGCTTACGGTCATGGAGGCAAAATAGATTGCCGCGGGAAGCCCTGATAATTCCGCTCGCAACATCCACATGCCGGTAAAAACAATATTTCCCAGATAGACCACCGCTCCTGAAATGTGAAGCAGCCTGTGCAGTGGATAGGAGAACAGGTTCGACCCCGCATAATATCTTACGAGAAAATAGAAAGCAACACTACTGACACCGTTGATGACAATTAATTTGGACAGCTGGTTTACCCGCATTCTCATCCTACTCCACCACCTCGATCACGCCCTCCATGCCCCGTTCGCGATGACTCCTGAACCAGAGCAGCTTTTTGTCGCAGTACAGGGGATACGCGCCGGGCTTCGTGGGCGTGAATCTGACCGTCTGCGGTGCGCCTCTAAGGACCACGGCAAAATCTATCCCGGCTTCAGGGGCCTTCACGATCATATCATGCGGAGCAAACCCGCCCGACTTCCTGACCTTGAGCTCCACGGGTATATTCAGCTTCACCACGATGTGGTTCGGGTCGAAGTAATACTCCCCTGCCGCGACCTCAATACGCTGCACTCCGTCGGCGTCCATGGTCGCTACCACGCGCTTTTCCGAGCCCATTGCATGCTGGTGTTCAGCCTCCTGCGTGCCGGTTTGTTTGACCTCTGCTGCCGGCGAAGTCTGCTTCGCTTCTTCGCCGAAACCCGGACCGATGAACGATAGCATCAAGGCCAGAGCCATGGTCGTATATTGTGAGTATCTCATATCCGCCTCCTTGATCGACTGTTTCCCATGTATTTTTATTATAACACCACCCCGGCAGTCCTTCAGCCGCTTGTTTCTATTTCACGACAAACGCATAAAGAAAGTGATAGAGTATTAGTAAGTAAAGGATGCAAAACTTTCCGGTCCTCTTTAAGGAGGTGCATGACTATGAGACACAATGTGAAAAAGATCTTCCTGATTGCGGGATTTCTGGTCATTCTCCCGGTTCTTCTAAACAGCTGCGGCGGCGGTGGTGGCGGTTCATCGGGAGATACAACAGCGTCCTCGGTGCAGGTTGTCTCCTGTCCCACAAGCAGTACGACTAATGTAGCAATTCAGGGCTTCGCATTCAGCCCGGCAAGTGTCACGGTGACGGCAGATTCAGTTGTAAAATGGACCAATCTTGATAATACAAAACATACGGTTACCAGTGCCACCGTTCCGGCAAACGGCGCGTTCAATTCTGCCGTTTTACCAGGCGCATCTGTCTGTCTGAAGTTCACAAGCGGGGGGACGTACAACTACTACTGTTCGATCCACACATACATGCTCGGAGTGGTGACTGTTCAGTAAATACATGGCAGAGGTCCGCCTCCTGAAGATGCGGGAAATCGTTCCTGTGGCCGCATTCTAAAACCCTTGCGCCGTGACGTCATATCCACTTTACGCTCGGGGCCTTCTTCGGGGGCCGCGGGGGGTGGGACTTCGGATACCCGAGAAGAATCGGTCCGAAAATAGAGTCCCCTTCCGCCAGTTCGAGAAGGCTTCTGACTTCCGGATCATCAGTGACCATTGCTCCGAAACCCACCCAGCAGCTTCCCAGCCCGAGCGCTGTGGCGGCGAGCATCATGTTTTCGCATGCGAGCGGGCACGAATGCCCGGCATACGTGCCGTTGCCGATCACGAAAACAATTGCCGGGGCCGAATAGTACACCGGGTCAGGCAGTTCGGCATATCGCTTCTTGATCGACTCATACCGCTCAGGATCAATATCCTTCACTTTCTCGGTAAGCGCTTTCGCCTTCGGTAAAGCTGCCCCAAGAAGCTTCCTTTTCGCTTCCCTGTCCTCGATAACAACGAACCTCCATGGCTGGCTGTTCATCGCCGACGGCGCCTCGTTACCCGCGTCGATGATCGTGTTGAGAACGTCCCTGGGTATCGGCTTCGCTTCATAGGCCCTGACAGAGCGTCTTTTTTTAATGGCTTCAATGATGTTGTTCATGATACCTCCCATAGACGGATGTGATAATGCCGTGGTCAAGAACCGATCATCGCATCTGCCCAATATTATTGAGGGCTTCAAGCGCGCGCCTGTCGCCCGGGTCCAGTTTCAGCACCATGCGATAGTCTGCGAGCGCATCCTGCAATTCACCGCGGTGATAGTGCGCGAACGCCCGCGAACGCCAAAATGCGGGATTATTCGGATTATCTTTGATCAATCGGGTCGATGCAGCCATCACGTGGTCAAACACAAATTCTTTATTCATCGCATATCTTCCGATGAGTTCCCTGTTTCGCGGATCGTTCATTACGAACACGAGGGACCATTCATCCCGATAAACCAGGAACCATTCACTATCGGCCATCAAGTTCGTGATCAAAGGATAGACCTCTCCAGAAACGAGGGACAAACCCGGCATCAGGACAGTATGAACGGAATTGTCACGAAAAACCTTTTTCCATCCATCCCGCCAGAGCGCCGCTTCATATGCGTCATCGGCGCAAGTGTTCAGCCCCCTCCCGTCGATAAACGACGGGTATTCAGGCAGCGAGTGAATAAGATAACCGCCCCAGCTGTAATAATTAAACATCCGGCCCGCGGGTCTATTATCGCGGATAAACTCAACTGCCCGCGCCGGAAAACTCTCCTCGATAAGCGTGTTTCTGAAATAACCGCCGCCGAAGGACAGTGCCCACACCACAGTGACGAGCAGAATAATGCCCCACTCACGCCGAAGTTCACGCCTGGGCAGATAACCGATCAGGATCGGCCCTGTCATCAAGAAATAGGGCATGAATCGCAAGCCGCTGACCGACAACCCGCCGAGAAAAAAGAGCGCCATGATATGGGCAGGTTCCATGCTCCTGAACCTCCACACAACGATGCCGCAGGCCCCGACGAGAAATATGAAATACGGCCAGTAAAATTCGCCGAGGCGCGCGGCAACAGTGAACGGAGAAAGATATTCCTGTATGCCGGCGGTAGCCGGACTGAATGACTTTATTGATAAAATGAACACATGATGGAACGAGGGGTTCACAAGAGACGACAATATTGCCATGAGACCCACCATGATGATTCTGAGCGGCAAGTGAGCCTTGCTGCGGACGGCCTTTATGACTTCGCCGGCCATATATATCGCGATGAGAGCCACCCCCATGGTAAACCCGCCGTGCAGGTTGGACCAGACCAGCATGACAAAGGGAAGAACCCGGTCCTTTGGTTGTAAAATACTTTTCCCCGCATCAGTCCGTATCTTTTCGAGCAGGTAAAGGGTAATTGGGGTCAGCAAAAACGTGAATAACTGCGGCCGCTCACCGGGGAACTCCTTCAGGAGCGTTGCGAGCAGAAGGGACATGATGAAGGCGATCAGCAGGCTGTTCCGTTTTTTAGACCAGAGGAGAAGCAGGGCGACAATGCCGGTATATATTGCCGCCCGCAAAAGAATGATGCCCGCGGGGCCGGCCCATTTCCAGATGAGGAATAGAATGACCTGCGCAAGCCAATATCCCCTCAAAAGAAACTGAGCTGCTTCGGGCCGCAGCTGGCAGGCCGCATCTGCAAAACGAGGATCGGCAAATGGATCAGCCGTCGGCAAAGCGCGATGCTGCCATATCCATTCTCCGGTCTTCAAATGCCAGAAAAAATCACCATCCGTGATCGGGCCGAGATAGAGCGTAAAAACACACAGGAGAAACAACCCGATGACGATTGCATTCATCCTGTTCTGCAGGTGAGGTGAACGAAATGTCATGTCTCCCAGATTATCTCCTCCTCCGGACCTGCCGCCTGATCATGTCAGGAGCGCTCTCGCTCTTCCCTGGGATGGTTGCGGTATTACTTGCAAGGAGTGTGTCACGAACAACTACCGCCCCTTACCAGTCCCCGCAATATTCAAAAGTCTGGTTGTCCGTCAGACGCCGGAGGTTCATTCCGCTGTCCGACATCCGGTATAAATTGAACAGGGACTCGGCGCCTTCCCAGTCGCGATTGCTCGAAAACACGATGTCGTTTCCCGACCATATGGGAGATGCATCCGCGCCTGAGACCGGGGCCTTGAACACAATGATCTCCCTCGTATTCACATTTATCTTGCGCAGGTGAGGCGTTCCCAGATCGCACCGGTACACGATCCATGAACCGTCCGGCGACCAGGACGGATTGGAGTGAAAAGTTTCATCGGTCGTGAGCTGCACCAGGTTCCCGCCCTTCTCATCCATGATGCAGACCTGCGATGTTTTGCCATCGTGCGGGAATTGTGTAAAAGCGATCAGGCCGCCTTGCGGCGACCATCGGGGGTGAACGTTCTCCGCCGGGCCTTCTGTCAGTTGTGTAAAACCGCCGCCGTCCAGATTTACCAGGTGCGCCTGTTGAACCCCTGCGCCGTCCATGCAGGAAAAGACGAGCCGGCTGTCGTCAGGGGCCCAGTCAACGCTGCTCATATCAAGGTCGCCGGAAGTGACCTGCGCCGTTTTATTGTTCGCAAGGTCCATAAAAAAAACATTGTACAGCTTGTTGGGGTTGTTCTTTGTACTGAGGAACGCAAGAAGCGTTTTGTCCTTGTTGTACCGGGGCGCCGCGCTGTCAATGAATGCCCCGCCGGCTCCCTGGTTGGGGGTGAGCAGAAGCTCATTATTTCCATCGGGATCAATGGAATATAGAGCATTAAAGACGTTCTCCGCGCTGCCCTGAAAACGGGTAAATACGATCCGATCAAAACCCATCATTACGCTCTCTTTGTCGCCTTATTCAAGTTGTGTGCCGTCTCTCAGGTCTTCATAAAACTTCCTGAGGTCGGGGAGCGTCTTCGCGGACATTGCCTTCATCCCGCTTCTCGGGTGCTCGTTCAGGATGCCGGTGATCATATACGGGATGTGGTACCCCCACTCCACCTTCGCTTTCATGGGAATGAATATATCCTGGATGATCGCAATGATCGGCCGGATGTCGAACTTCGGGTTTTTGAGGAACGAGAGCAGGAGCTCCGTGGGACAGTTACCCGCGCCCCGCCCCATGCCGTAAATGGTCGAGTCGAGGCGGTTGATGCCCGCAACGATCGCATCGATCGTGTTCGAGAAGGCGAGCTGCTGATTATTGTGGGTATGGATGCCGAGTTCCTTGCCCGGAAGCGCGGCCTGGTATTTCTTCGCGAAGAAATGGATCTGCTCCGAATACATCGCGCCGAAGCTGTCCACGAGATAGATGACCGGCACATTGCTCTTGGCAAGGTCTTCGAGCGCGTCGTCGAGCTCCTTTTCGAGGACCTTCGAAACCGCCATGAGGTTGATCGTCACCTCGTAGCCCTTGTCCATGCAGTGGTGTGCGAGACTGATCGCCTTGTCCACCTCTTTTGCGTAGCAGGCCACCCGGATCATATCAAGGGCGCTGTCGCTCTTCTTGGGGATGTCGTGGTCATCGATACGGCCTATGTCCGCCATGGCGGACAATTTCATCGTTTTGTCCTGGCCGCCCACGATCCTTTTCAGGTCGTCTTCGGAGCAGAACTTCCATGCGCCGTTGTCCGTCCGGGAAAAGTATTTTTCCGAGGATTTGTAGCCGATCTCCATATAGTCGACGCCGGACTGCGATAGGGCGGTGAAGACCTTCCTTACGAAATCATCATTGAACTGCCATTGGTTGATAAGACCGCCGTCGCGGACGGTGCAATCAAGGACCTTTATCTGGGGACGGAACATGGTGTGATGCCTCCTGAAAAGAAAATATTCCCTGCAACCCATGAGGGAAAAAACAATGGCGGATTATACACGATTTGCATCAGAATGTGAAGTCAGACCTTTGCCTGGTGAAATTCCTCGACCTTCCTGACAAAACCCCTCGCAAGCCCCGTAATGGCCTTCCAGTCTTTTGCCGCGACGAGCTCGCGCTTGATGATGGAGGCCCCGATTAATATAGCCGCGGCATCGGCGGCAAGATAGCCGGAGACATTCTCAAGCGTCGCGCCTCCGCACAGCATATACCGCACAAAGGGCATCGGCCCCCTGATTGCCTTGAGGAACGCAAGGCCGCCGAGCTCGACAAAGGGGAAGAGTTTTATGATGTCGCCGCCCGCTTTCCAGGCCCGGTATATCTCCGTGGGCGTACATGCGCCCGGGATGGAAATAAGACCTTCCTTTTTCGTGAACCGCACCACGTCTTCATCAAAATTCGGGCTGACGATATAAGATGCCCCGGCCTTGAGGGCCTTTTTCGCGTCATCAACGGAAAGGACCGTGCCGGCCCCGACAGCGACCCGCTCGTCACCGCTTAACCGTCGTATCACCTCGTCGGCCCCCGGCACCGAGAACGTGATCTCGATAAACCGTATCCCCCCTTCAACGCAGGCTGTCGCAGCTTGATAGGCGTCTTCCGGGGTTTCGGTACGGACCGCGACCATCAACTGATGCTTCTTTAGGTCGTCTATAAAGTTATCTCTGTTCATGATGGGCCCCGTTATTCAGTTATGTTCCCCTGATATACGCATTCCTCCGACGATCGGTCAGGGGGATGCAAGTCATTCATCCAGCAGCACATAATCGGCGTCACTGAGCGTCACGGTCTTTCGATCGATCTGACCCGGAACCAGCGGGAGAATTACCATGGACTTGAGCTTTGATTCCGATTCAATCCCCGCCGGGATGCCCCGTTTCCAGGCATGCCCCACTCCGGCAAGAACGACGACGGTCCGCCCAGGGTTCTTTTTTCTATAGTCGCTGAGCCTCCAGGCCATCGCCCTGTCCCAGACCATCTGGGCTTCGCAGAAGTTGACGAACTGCCGGTCGCGAAGACCATGGTCGGCATACGCTTTTTTGATGAATTCCATGTATTTCCGGTCCACCCTGCAGCTGATGCCGGGCGGCAATTGTCCACGCTCCTCCCTGGACAGGGACGAGAACCCTTGCTGTGCCACCTTTTTTGCGATTGCGTTCGAGATATTCAATCCTATCAGCGGAATTTCGTGGACTCGTGCATACCGGAATATTGAGTCATACAAGGGCCACGGCATCGGCCAGTTGTCTAAATACACGGCCATGAATTCATTTTCCGGAAGCTTACCTTTAATCCAGGCGTTCAACGCTCCCTGGCTGTCGGCCCTGAACATCTCCAGCCCTACAGCGGTAGATGTGTCGGATTCATGAAAGGCCCTCAGGACGTCAAGCTCCACCCGGTGATGTTCGTTGTTGCCGTGGATTTCACCGACAAGCACGAGGTCGGCTTTTTTTACCTCACCGATCATTTGGGCAAAACTGATGACCTTGTTGTCGCGAATACGCAGGACCTTCCTGGCAAGTTCGGCGCCCGTGTCGCCGGCTGCCAAGGCGCACACTACTGTGAAGAAGAGCGCCGAGCGCAACAGGAGCTTCCTCTTTTTCATAGCGGGCAGGATTATGTGGCAGACGACGCTGCGGCATTCTGTTCGGATGGGGAGGACCATACAGGGACTATAACAGAAAAAAACGACGATAACAGCAAAATTAACCCGATGATGCCGATGACGCGTGATACCTGCGTAACTGCGGAACTTGAAGGCAAACAATAAATGGGGCGCGGACGAATCCGCGCCCCATTGCATTTATTATTTTACAACAACCGTCGCGGATGCGTTCCCCTCGGGACCCGATACAATGACCGACGCCGGCGCCGCAAGGAAATTATTCACCCTTAGCTCCCAGCGCGACTTCCCCGACTTCCACGTCATCGGACCGTAGCCTTCCAGCTGAAGGTTCGCATTGGCGGCGTTGTTGCTCGTCGCGTAGACCGTCAGTTTGAGTCCGACGGAGTCATACTCGGCGTGGGTTACGATGATCGTATTCAGGCGGACAAATCTCTGTACGCAATCATCCATGTCGCCGTCGCCGTTCAAGTCGACCATGATGTCCCGTTCATAGGTGTCGAAAAGGGCTATCGCATTGGAGATATCGCCGCCACAGCACCCCTGCACCCCGGTATTCACGAGCCTCTTGTTGTTGATATCGTAGAACACGATAATCTGGTTATCGTTTCTGTCTCCATCGCCATTCAGATCGCCCCAGAACCACCCCTCATTCGCCAGGACGGAAATGATCCCTTTGCTGATGCTGAAGGAGTAGTAGTCATCCTTGATCGGCGTCAGGGTAGACGAGGCTGTCGCTATGTCATAGCAGGCGAGCCCATTTGAAGTGCTGAAGACAATGATTCCGTTGTCTATCACCGGCCTTGACCCGACAATACCGGTGTTAGTCACCAGGCCCGTCTGGAGGTCGTAATAACCGATAGTCGACGACCACCAGTCCGTCCCGAGTATGGTGAATGCAATTATGTTTCCGCTGATCGTCGGATCAAAACCCGCCGTCAAGGTGTAAAGAACATTGCCGGTGAATATGTCGAACATGACTATCTCCGGGTCGGGGTATCCGTCGCCGTTGTAGTCCCTCGTTGACATGGTGAACACTATCTTCCCGGCGCTCATGCCCTTGAACCGCGAAAGGCCCGCGCCCTGGATTCCCGTGTCGGTGAATGTCCCGTCGGCGATTTTGTAATAGCCGAGCGCGTTCCCGGGATATGTTGTGACAGCTATATAGTTCCCGTCGGTTGCCAGCGTTCCTCCGATCTCGATCCCGGCATTCGTCAACGCGCCGGTGGTGATATTGTAATATCCGAGGATATAATCGTCCATGTCGCCGTCGTTGTTAAGGTCGGCGTTTTGTTCGCCCTCATCCATCGAGATTGCGATAATGTTTCCCGCAATCGCGGCCTCGTTGCAGTCGGCCATGCCGATGTTCACGGCGGTATGCGGGATATTATTCAGCGGCACCCCGATGGTCCCGTCAACGCCGTCGCAGTTCTGGTCAATGCCGTCGTAGTTGAGCTCCCTGGCGCCGGGATTGATGGACGGGTCATTGTCGTTGCAGTCCGTGGCGCGCGGGTAGCCGTCCTGGTCCACGTCATCGTCGTCGGCCATGCCGTTGCAGTTCTCGTCGATGCCGTTATAGGGAATTTCGATTGCGCCGGGATGGATTGCCGCATTATTGTCATCGCAATCGCCGAAGCCCGCAAAATAACCGTCATGGTCATTGTCGTAAGCAATTCCGTACTCATCGGCGCCCATATCAAAACCGGCGCCGAGCGGCACAGGCATATTGTCGATATCGTTTCCCAACCTCGTCGTGCCGGTGTCGATGCAGGGCGAGCCGGCGGAAAGGTGGTAGTCTTCATTGGCAGGATTGACAAAGATGGGATCGGCGTCTATATTGCCTGTTCCGGGAACCCCTCCTTCGACGTCACTATAATAAAAGCTCACCGCTGATATTTCTCTGAATAACGGTGGTGTTGAATTGCCATAGATAATATTGTTCAAGCCGTAGATACTAAAGCCTGCCTCCTGCAGGATGCTGCCTCCTTCGGGGGCGCTGTTGTGGGTTATGGTGTTGCCATTCAGGTATATATTGTCATAGTCGCGAGGGGCGCCGTATATAGCCCCTCCGGACACGCCTGCTGTATTATTATCAATCATGCTGTTCCGTATGCTCATGGAGGAGTAGAGTGACCCTGTTAAAACAGCCCCACCTGATCTGTCGGCTGTGTTTCCCGTGAGATACGAGCGGTCTATAGTTACATAGGAAAGATAGCCCGCAACTACGCCGCCGCCATCTATGGATCGATTGCCGGCTATGGTGGTGTTGCTGATGTTGAACGAGCCGTATCCTAAAGAATGGATGCCCCCTCCGGCGCCGGCCGCCGTGTTGCCCGAAATAACGCTGTTCGTAAGGTTTACCGTAATAAAGGACGGAGGGTTGGGTACACAATAAGTCTTGATGCCGCCGCCCCAGTAGGATGAAGAGTTGTTGGTGATGATGCAGTTATTGATGGCGCTGTCTGTCGAGGAGCCCGGAGTCTCATAGTGGATATTAATTCCGCTTTCGGATCCATTGCGTATGGTAAAACCATCGATTACAGACGAGCCGCCGGACACGATGTAGATCACCGGCCCCTGTTGCCTGCCGTCAATGATGGTTTCAGCTGGACCGTTCAGGCTCTTGAGCTGCACCCTTTTCGCCCTGATGACTACATTTTCATAGTAGATGCCCGATTTCACCGATATAATATCGCCGTCAACGGAGGAATCGATTGCCGCCTGTATCGTGGAAAAATCATCGGGCACATAATACGTGACGGCATTCGCCGTGTTCACAAAAGACCCCAGCAAATAAATTGCGCAAATACAAATTAACAAAGGATATGACTTGATCAACCATTTTATTCTCTTCATTTTACTCCCTCCTTTTTGATTTAAGGCAGAACATTGCACTTTGCTGCGGCAAGCTGGAGCAATTCACCTTCACAGTTCCTGGACGTCTTTGAAGACTGAATTTCTTATCGTTGCCGCGAAAGGCGATATTGCAGAAGGCACTTAAGCGCGCTTTGAGGAACTTCGGACCTTGAAGTAAAATAATAATGGGGCGCGGACGAATCCGCGCCCCATTGCATTTATTATTTTACAACAACCGTCGCGGCTGCGTTCCCTTCGTGCCCCGATACAGTGACCGACGCCGGCGCGGTGAGAACATTATTCAATCTTATCTCCCACCGCGACTTCCCCGACTTCCATGTCATCGGACCGTAACTTTCAAGCTGAAGGTTTGCATTGGCGTCGTTGTTGCTCGTCGCGTAGACCGTCAGTTTGAGTCCCACGGAGTCGTACTCGGCATGGGTTACGATGATCGTATTCAGACGGACAAATCTCTGAACGCAATCATCCATGTCGCCGTCTCCGTTCAAGTCTACCATGATGTCTCGTTCATAGGTATCGAAGATGGCTATCGCATTGGAAATATCGCCGCCGCAGCACCCCTGCACCCCGGTATTCACAAGCCGCCGGTTATTGATGTCATAAAAGACAAGGATATCGTAATCGTTCCTGTCCCCATCTCCGTTGAGGTCGCCCCAGAACCACCCCTCATTCGCCAGAACGGAAATTATCCCTTTGCTGATGCTGAAGGAGTAGTAGCCATCCTTGATCGGCGTCAGAGTAGACGAAGCGGTCGCGATGTCGTAGTACGCGAGCCCCTCGGAGGTGCTGTAGACGATAATGCCATTGTCTATCACCGGTCTTGACCCGACAAGGCCGGTGTTAGTCACCAGGCCCGTCCTGAGCTCGTAATAACCGATAGTCGACGACCACCAGTCCGTTCCGGGTATGGTGAACGCGATTATATTTCCGCTGATTGTCGGGTCAAAACCCGCTACCAAAGTATAGTTGGCATTACCGGTGGCTACGTCGTAGACAGTAATCTCCGGGTCGGGGTATCCGTCGCCGTTGTAGTCCCTCGTTGACGTGGTGAACGCGATCTTCCCGGCGCTCATGCCCTTGAACCGCGAAAGGCCCGCGCCCTGAATTCCCGTGTCGGTGAATGTACCGTCGGCGATTTTGTAATAGCCGAGCGTGTTTTCGGGATATCGTGTTGTGACAGCTATATAGTTCCCGTCCGTCGCCAGGGTTCCTCCGATCACGATCCCGGCATTCGTCAACGCGCCGGTGGTGATATTGTAATATCCGAGAATATAATCGTTCATATCGCCGTCATTGTTGAGGTCGGCGTTTTGTTCGCCCTCATCCATCGAGATGGCGATGATGTTCCCGGCTATCGCGGCCTCGCTGCAGTCGGCCATGCCGATGTTTACCGCGGTATGCGGGATATTGTTCAGCGGGACCCCGATGGTCCCGTCAACGCCGTCGCAGTTCTGATCAATGCCGTCGTAATTGATCTCCCTGGCGCCGGGATTGATGGACGGGTCATTGTCGTTGCAGTCCGTGGCGCGCGGGTAGCCGTCCTGGTCCACATCGTCGTCGTCGGCCATGCCGTTGCAGTTCTCGTCGATGCCGTTATAGGGAATTTCGATTCCGCCCGGATGGATTGCCGCATTATTGTCATCGCAATCGCCGAAGCCCGCAAAATATCCGTCATGGTCATTATCGTAAGCTATTCCAAACTCATCAGCCCCCATGTCATAGCCCGCGCCGAGCGGCCGGGGCATGCCGTCTATGTCGGAGCCCGTTCCGCTCGTCAGCACGTCAATGCATGGAGAGCCGGCGCTCAAATGATAGTCACCGCCCGCGGGATTCACGAACAGCGGATCTGCATTGATATTACCCGCGCCGGGGTATCCCCCTTCGATGTCAGAACCGGTGATGCTGAATTGGTCTATTATCACGGGAGTTGCAAGAACCGGCAGGGTGCTGTTACCATAGATAATGGAATTGTCGATGTGATAGCGCATCACCTCGGAATTGGAATAGAACCCGCCGCCTTCGGAAGCCGTGTTCCCCGTGACCGTGCAGTTTCTCAACGTGGCCTCTGAATTAGACGAGACGACGCAGACCCCTCCGCCCGTCGTCGCCGTATTATCGGCGAATATCGTGTTCCACGCGTTCACATCCCCGTAATATCCCGCAAAAGCTCCGCCGCCCATTGAGCCTGCGCTGTTCCTGACAACGGTGCAGGTGTCCATATAAAACCAGCCATACCATCCGGAATAGATTCCGCCGCCGTTGGAACCGGCAGTATTGTCCGAAATGACGCACCTGGTAAGATTGGGGACACAGCAATTCACGGCATATAACCCCCCGCCGTAGGAAGTCGCGCTGTTTCCTTTTATCTCGCAGTTATTGAAGCGCGGATGGGAAGCATACCACATGTATACACCGCCGCCGTAGGAGGCCGTATTCCCTTCGATGATGCAGTTGTCGAAGATGGGGTTCGTCGACCAGTTTCCGATGGCTATCCCGCCGCCGCCGGAATCCGACCTGTTATATGATATCCGGCAGTTCTTGATCGTAGGCTGCGAGGTATAGATGTAGACGCCTCCGCCCTGCCCTGCATAGCCATTCGTGATCGTAAATCCATCCAGAACGCTCCCCTGGCCCTCGCCTGAGTTGAACGTAACCACACTACCGGCGGCATTGCCGTTGATAGTTGTGGTTTCCCGACCTGAGGTGCTTTGAAGGGTAATCGCTTTGCCCATGAAATTGATATTCTCCACATACGTGCCGGGCCGCACCAGCACCGTGTCGCCGCTCGTCGCCGCATCAATTGCGCTTTGAATAGCGCCGAAATCATCAGGCACATAATACGTGGCTGCATTCGCAGTGTTCGTAAAAGACCCCATCATAACAATTACACTGATAAACATTAACAAAGCATACGACTTGAACAACCGTTTTCTCCCCTTCATTTGACTCCCTCCTTTTTGATGTAAGGCCAAACATCGCCGTTCCTGATCTTATGGTCAATCATCCCGCCTCAATAACCGGCGAATGATGCGCTCGCCAAAAATAAAATATATGAGCGCCAAAAACGTGAAGCAAAATGAATTTTAGATTTTCCGATGAAGAAATTAACAGAAGAAATTGATTGTAAGCGTGTTGCAGGCGTAAATGTACAATAGCAAAACTAAATAGTCAATTTAAAAAAACGTTTTATGCGTACATAAATAAACTATTTTGCACTAATTAGACAGTACGTTGCACTTTGTTGCCACAGGCTGGAGCAATTCACCTTCACAGGCCATGGTCGTCCTTGAAGATTGTATTTGTTCTCGTTGCCGCGAAAGGCGATATAGTAGAACGCGCTCAGACATTATTTGAGAATGGGAAAGTCTCTATGACTCCGGATTACGTATCCAGTTGGAAATAATTTCCACTGCTTCTTTTTCCATGCCGATATACGCGTGCAGATGCGAGGCCCCGCAAACGCCTCCCGTGGGACCTTCTCCTCCGTTCACGAGGATGGCCTTTTTGACAGCGGCATTTTTCAGCCCGTTCATGATCAGGGGAACGTCGGCGGGTTTACAGATATCGCATTCATCTTTTTTGTTATGGAAAACAAGCACGGGAATCCTGATGGCCTCGAGCTTCTGGAAGGGTACGGCGCCGGGCTTATCACTCGCTGTTACACTCGAGGTGAGAACGATGCCGGCCAGGGCGTCGTTCCCGAACGAGATGGCGGCAGCCGTCGCCGATACGGTGCCCCTGCTCGTACCTATGAGCCATATTGGCAGGTGCGTATCCTTTTTCAGAAAGGTTGTGATTGTTTTCAGGTCGTCTATATGCCTGGAACTGACTCGAAAGTTAAAATCAAGATGTTCTTCGTTGCTCGGTTTGTCCGGGATCGCCACGTTAAATCCTTTCGCGGCAAAATATTCGCGGCTCCTGACAAGGAAATCCTTCGAGGTCGGGTCGCCGTCATCCAGACCCAGCATGCCGTTTCCCCCGGGCAGCAGGACGACCGTTGCCTTTGCCCCGGCATGCTTCAGGTAGTAGAGCGAAATCATGACCCCGGGACGGGTTTCAAGCATGACAATCCGATGGTCCGCGGCAAGGGCGGGAACGGCATACAGCGCGAGAACTATGGACAGCAGCAGACGCATGATTTTTCCTTACGAAGAGGTGATATGGGTGCGTCCCGGATATTCCTGTCAGCCGCCGAATAGTATCCGGTGGTTGGGAGAATGCCGGGAACACGGGGGCTCCCCGATGAAGCGAGATTAATGGAAATAAGTCGGAAAGTCAATAAAAAGACGGGATGGTGTCAAGCCAAAATAGAAATGCCCTATTGTAGACTCGTCGTTTTCAAGTGTAAACGCGAAAACGTTTGACAAACCCCGCTGCTCAATGTAAAATTCCTGATCCAGGATCCAACCATACAGGCGCTTTCTTTATTGGGCACACTCACGACCCGTAACCAGGTAGAATACGAATGACCACTGACACCATATACGCAGGCCGCTTTCGCGCGCGCGAGTTCCTGGTCCTTACCGTTGTTCTCTGTGTGTTCTTCCTGTTCATGCTCGGGAACCGTCCCCTGTCAGTGCCCGATGAAGGCCGGTACGTGGAGATCCCCCGGGAGATGGTCTCAACAGGAGACTACCTCACTCCGCGCCTGAACGGGGTCAAGTACTTTGAAAAACCGGCCCTCTTTTACTGGCTCGAAGCCTTCTCCATCAAGCTCTTCGGACTCCACGAATTTTCGCTCCGGCTCTGGCCGGCGCTGTTCGCCGTGACCGGATGTCTTTCCGTATATCTCGCCGGCGGGCGCCTCTACGGACGCAAGAGCGGTCTGTTCGCAGCCGTTGTGCTGGCGACAAGCCTCCTGTATTACGCCATGAGCCGGGCCATTCTTCTCGACATGCCTGTTTCAATCCTGCTCTGCATCTCGCTCCTGTCCTTTCTGCTCGGAACGCACGAAACGCCTGGAATAAAGCGACGAATGCTGATGTGGAGCTTCTACGCTTTCGCCGCACTTGCGGTCCTTACCAAGGGGCTCATCGGCCTCCTCATCCCCGCCATGGTGATAGGCGCGTGGATTCTCTTCCTGGGCGAATGGCGCATTCTCCGAAGCATGTATATCTGGTCGGGCGCAGCGCTGTTTCTGCTCATCTCCGCGCCCTGGCATATCATGATCGGAACGGCAAACCCGGATTTTTTCGACTTTTATTTTGTCAGGGAGCATTTTCAACGATATCTTACAAAAATAGAACACCACTATGAGCCCCCATGGTTTTTCATTCCCGTTCTGGCGGGCGGCCTGTTTCCCTGGAGCGCATTCCTCATCCAGGCGATAACGCACAGCATGCCCTCCTCCTGGCGTGAACGGCACGAGCACCGGGACGCTTTTTTTCTCGCGCTCTGGGCCGGCCTGGTGTTCCTCTTTTTCTCAGCCTCCGGATCAAAACTGGTCCCCTATATTCTGCCGGTATTACCGCCACTGGCCATTCTGATCGGCCGTTACCTTGCCGGGGCCTGGGACCGGCGCGACTTCCCCGGCCTGCGCGCGGGCTATGCGGCCCTTGCGTTCACGGCGCTCGCGCTGGCTGCAGCGTTCATTGCCCTGCCCCGCCTCTGGTCCGCCCCCGAGGCGCGCGCGCTGGGAGCGGCCCCGGCAGTGCTCGGGACCATCCTGATCGCGGGGGCCGCGCTGACATGGCTCATGGCCGGTCGCCGCGGCACTCATGCCGCCCTGTACTCCCTGGCGGCGTGCTTTGCCGTCTTTCTGCTGGTAATGAACGCATACTCCTCCCGCCTGGATACGCGGTCTGTCAAAAGCCTGGCGCTGACGCTCAGGCCGCTGCTGCGGCCGGGCGACGCGGTGGCTGCGTACAAAACCTATTACCAGGACCTGCCCGTATATCTGGAACGCCGCATCACGGTCGTTGATTGGCGGGGCGAACTAAGGTTCGGCACAACCATCGAAGACACCGGTCAATGGATGATCGACACCCCCGTGTTCTGGAAACGCTGGGCAGGTCCGGCAACCATGTATATGGTGACCAGGAAGAAGACCTACGATGGGCTGCTCGGCGAGGGGCGCAAAGGACTTTATCTGGTCGCCGGGACGAACGAGAACGTCCTGATTTCGAACAAGGAGATAAAACCATGACCTATCTGCCCCTCATCCTCCTGGGAGTGCTGCTCAATGCCGCTGCCCAGCTTTTTCTGAAGGAAGGCATGCGACGCATCGGACATTTTGAGTTCGTCTGGGCCAATATCCTCCCCATCGGCCTGCAGGTGGGGGGAAATATGTTCGTGCTCGCCGGCCTGCTCTGCTACGTCGTAAGCGTCGGCGTCTGGCTTCTGGTGTTGTCCCGCGTGGAAGTGAGTTTTGCCTACCCTCTCCTGAGCGTCGGGTATATCGTAAATGCCGTAGGCGGGTACTATCTGTTCCAGGAGAACCTTTCGATGCCGCGCGTCACGGGGATTCTGATCATATGCGTGGGCGTGTACTTTGTGACGCGAAGTTGAATCATCAGCGGACAAGCTTACAGGCTTACAAGCTTGCCAGCTAATTCGTAATCATACAAAGAGGAACCATGTCGAACAATCCAAACGAAGAATTTCTTCCGTTTTCCCGGCCATCCATCAGCCAGGCCGCCATTGATGAAGTGGTGACCTGCCTGAAGTCCGGCTGGATCACGACCGGCCCCCGCGTCAAACAGTTTGAGGACGATCTCCGGGCCTTTACCGGCGCCCCGCACGCGCTTGCGCTCTCGTCGGCCACGGCAGGCCTGCACCTGGTTCTTGCCGCGCTGAAACTGAAGCCCGGCGACGAGGTGATCACCACACCCATGACCTTTGCGGCCACCCTGAACACCATCGTCCTTACCGGGGGCGTTCCCGTACTCGTGGACGTGGAGCCGGGGACCTACAATATGGACGTTACACTGATCGAAAAAGCGATCACTCCCCGCACCCGCGCCATCATGCCCGTGCATTTCGCGGGTATGCCCGTTGATCTCGAGCCGCTGTACGACGTCGCGAAAAAGCACAACCTCCGGGTCATCGAAGACGCGGCGCATGCCATCGGCACGGAGTACAAGGGCAGGCGCATCGGGAGCTTCGGCGATACCCAGGTATTCAGCTTTCACCCCAACAAGAACATGACTACCGGAGAAGGAGGATGCGTCACAACCCGTGATGATGCGCTGGCTTCCGACGTCGCCCTGCTCCGCTTTCACGGCATGGACCGCGAGGCCTGGAACCGGTTCGGCAAAAAGGGGAACCAGCATTACGAGATCGTCGCTCCGGGATATAAGTATAATATGATGGACATCCAGGCGGCGCTCGGCCTGCATCAGCTCCGGCAGCTCCCCGGCTTCATCGAACGCCGCACCGAGCTTGCCTTGCGCTACCACAAGCTGCTCAAAGACTGGCCGGAGTGGACCCTGACCAAAACACCGGCCTATTCCCATCTCCACGCGTGGCACCTGTATACCCCGCTCATCAACTCCGAGGTCGCAAAGATGGACCGCGATGCGTTCATGCAGGGAATGAAAGAGAGAAACATCGGCACGGGGCTGCACTACCGGGCCGTGCATCTCTATCCCTATTATCGGGAACAATTCGGCTTCAAACGGGGCGATTTTCCGAATGCCGAGACCATCTCGGACCGCATCGTGAGCCTGCCGCTCTTCCCGGCCATGACCGACGCGGACCAGGATCGGGTCATCGCGGCCATGGCGGACCTTTTCAGGAGGAAAGGACCATGAGTAAACCCTACATCAGCGTGGTGGTCCCCATCTACAATGAACAGGACAATCTCGAAGCGCTCTTCTCGCGCCTGCTTGCCGTAATGGACGGGCTCGGGAAGCCTTTCGAAATAGTATTCACGAACGACGGCAGCCGTGACCAATCCGGCGCCATTCTGAAGACGTTTTATGAGCGACGCCCGAAGGAAGTGCGCGTCATCGATTTCAACGGCAACTTCGGCCAGCACATGGCCATCATGGCCGCGTTCGAGCGGGTGCGGGGCGAGGTGATCGTGACCCTCGACGCCGACCTCCAGAACCCTCCCGAGGAGATCCCCAAGCTGCTTGCGGCCATCGAGGCCGGTTACGACGCTGTCGGCGGCTATCGGAAGAACCGCCAGGACTCGTTCTTCCGGAAGTACGCGTCCCGGATGATCAACGGCATACGCGCGGGCATAACCAAGATCCGCATGAAGGACCAGGGATGCATGCTGCGCGCCTATCGGAAGCATATCGTGGACAGCATCGTGGCGAGCGGCGAGACTTCGACCTTCATCCCCGCGCTGGCATACAGTTTTTCCGCCAATCCCACTGAAGTGGAAGTGGAGCACGCCGCACGCGCCGCCGGGGAATCCAAGTACCGCCTGTATGACCTGATCCGGCTGAACTTCGACCTTCTGACAGGATTTTCCGTCGTTCCGCTCCAGGTGTTCACCGTATTCGGAATGGTCGTATCCGGTCTCAGCATTCTGTTCGTGATCTATCTGTTCATCCGTCGTCTGATGATCGGCCCCGAGGCGGAGGGTGTGTTCACCCTGTTCGCCATCCTCTATTTTCTCGTGGGCGTCGGCATCATGGGTCTCGGCATCATCGGCGAGTATATCGGCCGAATCTATAAGGAAGTGAGGAGAAGACCGCGGTTCGTCATCCGCGAAGTCTACGAAAACCGCAATGACTAAACCCGCCATACTCGTATTTGCGTACCACAACGTCGGTCATGAATGCCTGGACGCCCTGATCCAGAACGATGAAAACATCCTCGCGGTCATCACGCACGAGGACGCTCCGGGCGAAGAGATCTGGTTCAAGTCCGTGGCAAAACTGGCTAAGCAGTACGACATCCCGGTGTATGCTCCCGCGTCGGTCAACACGCCCGAGTGGATAGATCGAATACGGTCCTGGGAGCCGGACCTGATCTTTTCCTTCTACTACCGCAATATGATCAAGGAAGAGATACTCAACATTCCGCGGCTCGGCGCCTTCAACATGCACGGCTCGCTCCTGCCGAAATATCGCGGCCGCGCGCCGATCAACTGGGCCGTGCTGCATGGGGAAAAAGAAACAGGCGTGACGCTCCATCATATGGTGAAGCGCGCCGACGCCGGAGACATCGTGGACCAGGAAGCGGTGGCCATCGGACCCGAGGACACGGCCCAGGATGTTTTCAACAAGTGCGTGCCCGCGGCGAGACTCGTTCTGGAGCGGCAACTGGACGCGCTCACGAGCGGTACGGCTCCGCGCCGCAAACAGGTTGAAGCGCAGTCTTCATATTTCGGCGGACGCAAGCCCGAGGACGGCCGTATTGACTGGACAGCCAGCGCGGAAAAGATATATAATCTCATCCGCGCGGTGACCCTTCCGTATCCCGGGGCCTTTACCACGGTGAACGGCAACAAACTGTTTATCTGGTGGGCGAAACCGGCGGGCGGCGCAGAAGGGACCCCCGGACAAGTCGTCTCTGCCGACCCGCTGATCGTCGCAACCGGTTCGGGTGGTCTCGAACTCGTGAACTACGAGTGGGAAGATGAAGATGGGCCCGAATTAAAAACGGGCCAGGTGTTCGGCACATAGTTTATTGAACGGAAACGGAGAATTTCATGAGTCTGAAAATTTTGATACTCGGCGTTAACGGATTCATCGGCAACAGCCTGACGGAGTATATTCTCAAGCACAAGGACTGGGAAGTCTACGGCATGGATATGGCGAGCGATAAGCTGGACCAGTGCCTGGGGCGGGAGCGCTTCCATTTTGTTGAAGGAGACATCACCATCAACAAGGAGTGGATAGAGTACCACGTCAAGAAGTGCGATGTGGTGCTGCCGCTCGTGGCAATCGCAACGCCTGCCACCTATGTGCTCGACCCGCTCAGGGTCTTCGAGTTGGACTTCGAGGCGAATCTTGACATCGTGCGCATCTGCGTGAAGTACAAAAAGCGCGTGCTCTTCCCGTCGACGTCCGAGGTCTATGGAATGAGCGCGGACCGGGAGTTCGATGAAGAGACCTCGAACCTCGTGCTCGGCCCGATCAGCAAGCAGCGGTGGATATACTCGTGCTCCAAACAGCTCATGGACCGGGTCATCCACGCCTACGGCATGAAAGAGGGCCTCAAGTACACGCTCTTCCGGCCCTTCAACTGGATCGGCCCGAAACTCGACAACATCCTCGAACCGAAGGAAGGCAGTTCGCGCGTGCTCACCCAGTTCATCGGTAACATCCTGCGCGGCAAGGACATCCAACTCGTCGACGGCGGCGCGCAGCGCCGGAGCTTCACCTATATCGACGACGGCATCGACGCCCTGATCCGGATCATCGAGAACAAGGACAATGCCGCCGACAGCCGCATCTTCAATATCGGCAACCCCGGCAACGACATGTCCATCCGGGAACTGGCCGAGACGCTCATCTCGCTCATCAAGACCTATCCGAAGTACGCAAAGCTCGCAGAGGGCGTCAAGCTCGTAACCGTCAAGTCCGGAGACTATTACGGAGAAGGGTATCAGGACATCCAGACCCGCGTGCCGTCAATCAGGAACATGGAGAAGCACCTCGGTTGGAAACCAACCACGGACTTCAAAACAGCTCTCCGGAAGACCCTGGACTATCACCTCGGCAGGCCGTCGAGCGAACTGGACGGTTAAATTCAGTACAGAGTACAGAGTTCACAGTTCAGAGTTCATAGGATAGTTCAGAGTTCAAAGTTCATAGTTCATAGTAACAGCTGTTGATATGAACTGTAGCACGTCTCTCTTCGCTCTTAACTTTGAACCTTGAACTCTGAACTTTGAACTCTGAACTTTGAACTTTGAACTATTAACCATGAACTATCCCTTACTCTCCATCAAGATCGATGTCGACACCGACCGGGGGACGCGCATCGGCGTGCCCAATCTGCTGAACCTCTTTGCGGAGTACGGCATCAGGGCCTCGTTCCTCTTCGCCCTCGGCCCGGATAACACCGGCCGCGCGATCAAGCGCATCTTCCGTCCGGGGTTCCTCTCCAAGGTAAGTCGCACCAGCGTGGTTTCCACCTACGGCCTCCGCACGCTCATGAACGGAGTTTTCCTGCCGGGTCCCCACGTGGGCAGGAGAAATGAGACCGTGATGCGGCTGGCGCGCGAAAAGGGCCACGAGGTCGGCATCCACTGCTACGACCATATACGCTGGCAGGACGGGCTGGCAAAGATGGGGCGCGACGAAGTGTATGAGGAATTCGGAAAAGCGCGAAAAGAATTCGAACGTGTTTTCGGAGAGCGCGCGAAGACCGCGGGCTCGGCGGGCTGGCAGGCCAACAGCTTCAGCCTTGCGGCCTATGACGACGCCGGGCTGCTTTACGCGAGCGACGCGCGGGGCACGCACCCTTTCTTTCCGCGGGTGGACAACACGGTATTCAAAACTCCGCAGATACCGACCACGCTTCCCACGCTCGATGAACTGCTCGGACGGCCCGAATATCCCGACGCGCTGATCGTCGGGCATTACCTGTCGTTATTGAAAGCCGACGCGTTGAATGTGCTTACCGTCCATGCGGAAATAGAAGGCATGAATAAAATATCGCTCTTCCGCACGCTCCTCACGGCGCTTCGCGGCCGCAACGTGCGGATCATGAAACTGGATGATCTGTCGCGCGACCTCCTGCAACGTCCCGAAGCCATCCCCGTCTGCGACCTGATCAGCGGGACCGTGGACGGCCGCTCCGGCACGCTTGCGGTGCAGCGCTGTTCCGGATAAGAAGTCCACAAAACTTGTCAGTCTCCTAAAAAGTCATGATCCACCGCGGAGACGCTGAGACGCGGAGAAATGCACATTGAACGTATTAAAGATATTCTCTGCGCCTCTGCGTCTCTGCGGTTAAAATTGGTCGTTTAAGGACTTGTTTCGAATACATATCATGCTTTGGACAGGAATTTCAGGACCGTATCCCTGAAGGCGCGTATTTCGAGCGGCTTCGTAATGTATCCATTCGCTCCCAGTTTCAAACCCCGCTCGCGGTCATCATTCTCGCCTTTTGTGGTTATGACGATGATCGGCGTGTCTTTTTTTAAGACCTGACGGACAGCGCGAATGACCCCCGCCCCATCCAGTTCAGGCATGTTCATATCCGTGAGAATGAGATCCACATCCTGGCGATTCAGTTTCTCGATGGCTTCTGCGCCGTTCGCGGCCTCCGTAATCTGAACTCCCGGCAGCAATCTGACCAGGTGAAGAAGGATAAACATCCGCATTGTCTCAGAGTCGTCGGCAACAAGTATCCGTGTATTTGAATAAGACCTCATGCTGGTTGCATTCCTCTCGATGTCAGATGGATAAAATCGTTAAAAGTCCCGCCTCATACAAAGCCACGAAGTCACGAAGGGGGAAATTCCCGCGACTATGACTTTATGGGAACAGCTATGCCTTCCATCAGTTTTTCCTTGATAAATATCCTTATTGCTTCCCTGTCCTCCTGCCTTATCTGGGTGAACTTCACACCCATGCCCTGCTGCTTCGCAGACCCTTTTTCCACGGCGTGGCTGTATAACACCTTTCCTTCGAAACGTATTTCATGCAATGCCGGATTCTTCAAAAAGAGCGTGAACGGGAAAACAGTCCCGTAGGGCAGCGGCATAATCGTGCTCACGAACATCCCGTTCTCCGACAGGGCCGTGACCTTTGCCTTCGTCATTTCATGACACGGGATCCCCTCGGCGCCCACGATAACGTCAAGAGAGGTGGTCAGTCTGACAAAATTGCGAGGCACGCGCTCGGTCGCCTTCTGCAACGCCGCATACAGTTCGCCGGGTTCCGCCGGCTGTGTAAGGTATCCCGCACAACCGGCATTTCCACAGCGTTGTCGATAACCGGGATCTTTCTGCGTCGTGTAGATGAGCACGGGAACATCCCGGGTCCGGGAATCCTGTTTGATCCTGCTCAATAAATCGATGCCGCTCATCTTCGACAGGTTGATCTCCGTAACGATGACAGCGGGGACTACAAAGGACGCGATCTCGAGAGCATCCTCGGCTGACTTCACGGGAAAGGCATGATAATCGAGGCGTTGCAAGACCATGCTGGTTGCAAACTGGCTCATGATGCCGCCGTCGACCACCAGCACCAGGGGTCTATTCCTCTCGTCTTCGTAAGTCCCGGCGCTGTGCAACGGGGTCTGTAACATCCTTGTCTGCTCCTTTTGCGCAGCACATCAGCCGCTTCGCATTTTGTGCAGGACATCATGCTTTTCCACGGTCTATGAAGAGTGTATCGGAAAGTTCCAGGGGAGTCAAATGCAAACAAACAATACCTACCAGAACTCATAGCCGATCATGCTGAGCGTTGCAACAGCCGCTGTCTCCGTGCGCAGAATATTCGGCCCGAGACTTACCAGGTGAAAGCCCCTGCTCTTTGCCATCCCGGCCTCGGCCGCGGAAAACCCGCCTTCGGGGCCGATGAGAACCATTATGTTCCCTGCTGCCGGACAGGTCCTGAGGGCCTCTTTGATCGGCTCTGTTCCTTCTTCCCAGGGGAGAAGGAGCAGGGTCCCGGGATCGGGCGCCGGGGCCTGAATAAAATCTGAAAACCTGCGGATACTCTCCACCCGTGGAATGTCCGTGCGGTTGCTCTGCATGGCCGCCTCACGGGCGATCTTCTGCCATCGAACGACCCGCTTCTCCTCGTCCCTTATCTTCACGATCGTCCTCTCCGTGATGAGCGGAACAAGGTTCGCAACACCAAGTTCCGTGGCCTTCTGTACGATAAAGTCCATCTTGTCGGACTTGGGCAGGCCCTGACCGAGCGTGAGACGGGGGTATCTGACATCGTGTTTCGACCGGCTGATAATGCCGGTCCTGACCTCGGATTTGTCCACCTGTGAGATGGTGACCGCATACTCCGTCCCTTCCCCGTCGCACAGCACCAGTTCGTCGCCGGTCTTCATGCGAAGAACCGTCGCGATATGACGCACATCCTCGCCTGAAACGGTGATGTTACCGCCAATGACCTGTTCGGCTGATATGAAAAATCGGGGGGGTCTGGGCATAGGTTTAATAAAACGTAACTGCTCGGGACAACAAAAACTTGAAGTAAAAATGGTGAATTCACGTTTTCGCTTTCGGCGCATCGGGGCTTCCTTTTCCACCCCGTCTTCTCCGCCTTCTACGGGCGGGCCGCTCGCCCTTCTCACGACTCTTACGAACTTTCTGTTCTTCCCCCGGTTCGAGCGGATTAGCCTTGATGAATTTCTTCCACCACGCACGAAGCTCCGCCCGCTCTCCCGAGACCTCGCTCGTAAAGCGGAGGTACTCGAAAGCGTCCGCGAAGCCGGGCCTGCGCTGGAAATACCTGGGGTATTTGCCTTCCCGCTTCGAGAAACGCTGCTGGTTCCAGTACATGTCACGCATGGGCAGCCCGACCTTCCTGGGTATCTGTACGCGCTGGGCCTGCTCCGTCAGCGTCTCTGACACAGCGCGGGTTATTGCATCGAGAGGCGGCACGCCCGTGTTTCTGTACTCCGCCGCCCTTTCCTCGAGATACTGGCCGTACATGAGCCCGAACAGGATGTGAGGGGGCACCTGCCTTCCAGACTGAACGCACGCGTCCACCCATTCAAGCGCCTTGCCGATCCGGACATGCGGGAACCCGTCCGACTCGGTGTCCACCCACTCGTTCAAACGCGGGAAAATCACGCCGAAGAGCCCCGTCTTCCTGAGCAGCTGATAGGTCTTTTCACCCTCGCCGAGAAGAAAGAGCTTCAGCACTTCCTCGTACATCCGCGAGGGAGATGCGAGCGCCACCTTGTCCCTGAGTTCGAGCAGGGCGCGATAGGTTTCGTCCTCGATCTCGAAACCGAGCATGGACGCGAACCGCACTGCGCGCACCATGCGCACCGGGTCCTCGGTAAAACGGACGAGGGGATCTCCGATGGTGCGGATAAGTCCGCTCCGGAGGTCCCGCATGCCTCCCACGTAATCGATCACCGAGTAATCCGCGATGTTGTAGAAAAGCGCGTTCACCGTGAAATCGCGGCGGAGCGCGTCCTCTTCCGGCGTGCCGAAAACATTGTCCCGCAGAATCATGCCGTCCTCGGTTTTGAGCATCCGGGGCGGCCTGGGCCGGGTGTGATGTTCAGGCAAGCCCCCTGTTCCGTTCGTGACTGAAGACGTTGGAGGATTCAGCGCCCCGGGGCCGTCATGCTCCGGATGACCGGGTTCGGACGCTTGCAGGACCAACGGCTTTTCAGCGGGCGCCGCATCCGCCGGCCCGGGTTCATCCACCATGGACCGGAACGTTGCGACCTCGATGATCTCGTCGTGGAAATGGATATGGGCCAGACGGAACCGTCTGCCGATGAGGCGGCAGTTCCGAAAGACCTTCTTGATCGCATTGGGCGTGGCATCCGTGGCGATATCGAAATCCTTGGGCTCGCGGCCAAGCAGCAAATCGCGCACCCCGCCGCCCACAAGATAGGCGTCGTATCCATGCTCTTTCAGTTTGTAGAGCACCCGGACTGCATTCGGGCTGATCCACTTGCGGGAGATGCTGTGTTCTGAACGGGAAATGATCGTAGGTTTAATAGGGCTCACGGGTTGCTATATTATCACATACGGGCGGGAAAGGTAAAGAGGGAAGATGGGCCGTAGCGATTCCGCGATAGAACCGCCTTCTGTTCCGAAACCGCATTACACTTATTCAGAATGTCATCCGGAATAAACGGCAATTGCTATCCCATGATTATTATTGACCTCCCTTTACAATTCTGATAATGTTATACACATACTCACGAAATCTATTTCGTGGCAACCATCTTTTTCATTTCACTTACAATAGACCTACAGAACGTAATTGCATTCCACGCAGCTGAACAGAACGCCTCAGCAGCGGGTCCATGCATTGAACAGCTTTTTCTTTAAAATGGAGAAAAGCAATATGTCCTGATCGCTACGCAACAATACCACCCTTTAATTTGCCCTGTATTCGTACCGTCCCTTGAATAGGTGTACTGTGCAGGAATTTATTCTCACTCATGGGGAGCAAGTAAAATGAAAGACCCTACGAGAGGTCCCGCAGCAAAGTTACATACAAACCCGCGTTTTGTGGTGACTGTCGGCGGAGACATTAAAGAACTATCATGCCTTACCATGCTCCTGGAGTGGTTCAATTACAAAGTAATCAGTTTCAAAACGGCTTCGGAGGTGCTCGAAATAGCCGCTGTTGTTCTACCCTCGGCAATCATCACGTCGTTGAATTTGCCTGACATGAAGGGTTTCAGTCTCATGGAAAAGCTGAAACAAAACGCTGCAACGAGGCAAATTCCATTCATAGTTCTTATGAAAACCAACGATCAAATTCTAAAACGCAACTGTCTCGAAAAAGGCGCCATTGGATTGCTTTGTCAGCCGCTCGACATCGAAACGCTCTACCGGGCGCTTCAAACGGCCATGAAAAATCCCCGTACCGGCATGCGTATACGGACCAGGCAGCCTGTGCTGGTATTCAGCGACCTCGCTATAGGCGGTTACAACACCGACACCCTGGATTTGTCGCCCAAGGGGATGTTCATACGAAGTACATTTCCCGACACGGTCCTCTCAAGAATAAAGCTCGAACTCAATCTGGAAGGAAAACCTATCAAATCTGAAGGTCTGGTGGTCTATAATTGCAACGCGGAAGAGGGCCCGCATGGGCATCCAGGCATGGGGATTAAATTTACTCATATTACCCCTGGTGATCAGGAATTCATTCGCCATTTTACCACTCTTGAAGTCATGAGGAACGTTGCGCTCAGCGGTTCCTGCATCCATTCCATATACTGACGTAAGCGAACTTCAAAACGATTCAATTTGGGGTCGAAAGAATTTGGGGTCGAAAGGAATACAAGAAGCGGTCATCATGCCCTAAGCGCCTTCCGGAACACGTCGAGCGGTTGGGCCCCGACAAGGGACTTTTTGTCATCAATAATGAACGTCGGCACACCGGTCACTTTACGAACAGCCGCGTCCTCCTTCGCCTTTTCGAGCGCCGGCAAATACTTTCCGCTCTGTATTGCCGCTCTCATGGCCGCCGCGTCGAGCCCGGCATCCCGCCCTAACTCGGCAAGGACATCAAGATCGCCTATATCGAGGCCCCGCGAAAAATAGGCGGAAAACAGGGCCGCATGAAAGGATGCGAATTTGCCCTGCTCCCGGCTGAATTCAGCGGCCTGAAGGGCCTGGTGAGAGTTGGACAGTATTTCGCGGTCGCCGAAGGTGATCCCGAAAGGCGCGCCCATGCTTCTGAGATTGTCCATCATGCGGCCGATGTCCTCCGGCCGGAACCGCTTTGTCATGAGCGTCCCCTCCGGAGGCGTTTCAGGATGGATCTCGATACCCCGCCATTCCACGATAAGGTCGAATTCCTGCATCAGCTTTTCGACGATACCCTCGCCGATGTAGCAGAAGGGTCAGATGTAATCGGAAAATACCTGTATGCGTTTGCTCATGCGACTCTCCTTTCCACACTCGAAAATGCTTCGCCCTTAACCATTAAAAGTCCTTTTTAGAATATTACCATAATTGGTGACGTTGCACGCAGTAACTAAAGAATCAAAAGCTTCTCAAAATGGCAAGAATTTTTCTCGCAAAGCTCGCAAAGCCCGCCAAGAACGGCCGAATCCTTGGTTTTTAAAAACCAGGGTTTAAGATTATCCTTGCGTCCTTTGAGGCCTTTGCGGGCTTTGCGAGAGACGCCTTTTGGTTTTGCTTCTTGTTCCGGCTCGTCCGGGTTAGGGTAGCTGCCCCGTTATAATTCCTTGCGGTATTTATTAATAATATTATATAATCAATCCGTCATGAGAAAGACATCGAAAAAGAAACATCCCGCCGAAAAAACAGATGCAACGAACAAGAATGGTCCTGCGGGAGGATCACCCGCCGCTTTTCTTTCGGATGACCTAAAAAGAAAATGGCCGCGCGTTAATCAAGCGGCCATCCCTGCGCTCTCCGTAATAATAATAAGTTTAGCGAGCATGGCCTTTTCACGGAATATCACATGGCAAACTGAAACTAACTTATGGAACGATGCGGTTGAAAAAAGCCCGGACAAGGCAAGAGGCTACAACAACCTTGGTTTCGCCTTTTTCAGAAAGGACCAACGCGCCGCCGCGCTTGAACATTACCGAAAGGCGCTCTCACTCGACCCCAATTTCGCGGAAGCCTATTCCAACCGCGGCGTCCTCTACCTTGAGAATGGCAACTACGACCTGGCCATCAGGGATTTTAATTCGCAGATATCGCTCAAACCATACCAGGTCAGCGCTTATTACAACCGGGGTTGCGCCTATCTGAATATGGGTCAACCCGACAACGCGATCGCGGATTTCACGAATACGCTGGAACTAAACCCTCAATATGCGGATGCATACAACAACCGCGGTCTTGCACATTACAAAAAAAGACAGCTTGATAACGCAATCCGGGATTATTCCCTGGCTATTGAATTAAAACCGGACTACCTCTACGCGTACGACAACCGGGGAATTGCCTATGGCGAGAAGGGTCTTACGGACCTGGCATCTGCGGATTTTCAGATGTTAAGGAAATTGAAAAAGACAGGATTCCCGCTTTCGCGGGAATAGCGAACGTCGCTGATTTGGCAGTTTAAATACAGCCTCAAAATAATCAATACCAGTTGCTCGGATTAGTGACTTTTTAACAGGATCGTCAATTCATTTGTCGCTGTATAATTTCTTGACTTTACGAGAATCCAATGTTACTGTTCTATGGCATGTAAGCGCAATAATAAGCAAGGGCGATAAAGCACCCTTAAGGTTCACAAAAACCCCGGACCTTTATGGGCTCTAAAAACCACACTGAAAAAAGGAGCGGAACATTATGAAAAGAATTATCCGATACGTCAATCTTGTCGCTTGCATTGTTCTCCTGGTGGCATTCGTAACACCCGCGCATGCCGCACAGTCCAATTTTCAGATTACACCGCCGCCGATTGCAGCACCGGATTTTACAGCGGGCAAGTTGGACCGCAAAGTGGGCCTGACCTATATCGGCATGAGCGGCGACGGCTTCAGCATGACAGGGTATGGAGCGGACTACATCCGCAGAAGGGCCATTTCCGATGCCTTTGCCTGGTATTTTCAGATCGGCATGTTTAAATTGAACGGGTCATTAAGCGGAAATACCATGACCTTATTTACCCTTCCGTTGAGTCTGAACGTCGAGTATCAACCGTTAAAAACTCATCAGTTGTCTGCTTCTCAGATCTTCTTCCAAGTGTGTTCTCCTGATTATTCACTATTTGTACTTCACTGAATTGCTTTGGCTCACGTGGAAACTGAAGTTTGCGGCTGCCTCTTCAGGTAAAAACTTATGCGAGAGCCTCAACTGTTACAATTCTCGGATAAATGCAGGTCGGGCGGCAATGCGCCGACCGACCCGCAAGCCTGTCCTCTTTACCTACTTCACCGTAAGATACCCTTCATTGCTCAGGACCGTAAAGGTGTTGCTCCCAATATACTGCAGTTCAATAGCGTCATATTGCCAGCCGCTTATCGAGCCCGCCGTTCCGACAGTCGTGCTCTGGACCGCGGTTGGCCCCGAGGTGTAAATCTGCCCGCTATTAATCCCAGCCACCAGCTTTCTTCCGTCCGCGGACAAAGCGACTGAACTCGCCGTGTACGGAGCATTCCCACCTCTCCATGTCGCCCCGGAATCCGTGGACGTGAGAATCTGGCCGCCGACTGCGCCGGCCACTTGTACGGACCCGTCCGCGGACATAGCAACAGACTGGGCATTTCCGATGCCCCACAAAGCGGTCCATGTACTGCCGGAATCAGAAGATTTATAACTTGCCTGACCGAAGGAATCATTCACTGCAAGCATCTTTGTCCCATCAGCGGATATTGTTACAGACCACCAATTCAAGCTTGGCGTGGACCCTACCCAGTTCACCCCTGAATTTGTGGAAACAAGGACCATCCCGCCGTATATCGTGGTCGCCAGTTTGGTCCCGTCCGCGGACATAGCGACTGAATTATAATTTGCGACCACGCTGTTTGACTGAACATTCCAAGTTACCCCGGAATCCGTGGACGTATAAATCTGACCGCCAAAGACCACTGCCGCCAGCCTGGTCCCGTCCCCTGTTGAGGAGACACCGCTCCAATTTCTGGAGGAGTCACGCGCTGTCCAGGTCACGCCTGAATCCGCGGATGTGTAAATCTGGCCTCCATAGACCACTGCCGCCAGCCTGGTCCCGTCCGCGGATGAGGCAACACGTTGCCAATTTCTGGCGAAATCACGCGCTACCCAGGACACCCCGGAATTTGTAGACGTGTAAATCTGGCCGCCATTTACCACGGCCACCAGCTTTATCCCGTCCGCGGATGAGGCAACACTATACCAACTTCTGGTTGTATCGCGCGCTGTCCAGACGCCGCCGATGGGTGATTCGAGGTCTTTAGTTATTATGGACTGTCCCGCATTCTGAGCGATCTTCCAGCCGGCAGCGCCCACGCCGGTCACCTGGAAACTATCGCCCATAGAGGGCGCTGAGGGCAGCGTGATCACAACCTGCGACATGCTGTTGTCCGCCATATAATCTGTATTCGCCGTGGCCGTCATTGATGACGTTGCATCCACCCACGTGACGCCTGACCCCGCAGGTCCGGTGGCCCCTGTCGAACCCGGCGCTCCGTTGCAGACATAATTCGTCGTCGTGACCTCAGACACCTCGAGCGCCCCGTTGTTGTTGGCGTCCAGGCCGGAGTTGATCTTCTGGCCTCCATATGCGCAGTGCGCTCCGGCTGTTTCGGTTAGAATCGACACGAGTGAATTGAAGCCGTTGCTGCCGTTCGTTCCGTTTGTTCCTCCGTTCGCGCCGTTGCAGACATAATTCGAGGAAGTTATTTCTGACGCATCGAGTATGCTATTTCCATTCGTATCGAGACCCACGCTCACATTTTTCCCGCCGTATGCGCAGTTGCCGCCCGCCGGTTCATTTATGAGAGAGACCAGCGCGGTTAATCCGCTTGTTCCATTGGACCCGTCTGCTCCGTTGCAGACATACTGCGTACTGGTCACCTCCGCCGGATCGAGCGTTCCGTTCGCACTGGTGTCTATCCCCGCGTCAACCGATATGCCGCCATTCGGGCAGTCGCTCAGCGGCGCGACATTGCGGACCGCGTAAGCCACCGAATTCTGCCCGGCTGCCGTATTTCCAGCGCCGGTTGAACTGCTACCGCTACCACATGCGGATAAAGCCATTGACGTGATAAGGACCAGAACCACTCCGTACCATGCTGCTGTGCGTTGCTTCTTCATGACATCTCTCCTTGGTTTAAGCGTTTTTTCTTCTTCAAATGAACCTTCATCATATTCTGCATTTCAGGCATATTGATGACTCTTTCAGTTTGATTCGTCATACGGGCCTGCGGCAGCAACCCAATGCCTTAACATACATGCGACCGCGGCCACGGGTCCCTTCAATTCCCATACTCGTACGTCATGGAAATTGTTAATAGCCCTGTGGGTCCATAGAGAGACATTTTTACCGGCATATGCGCCGCGTTATATTCGATCGTGGTATACTCTGTTAACAAGTCCGCGAAATCGTATTTAGATTCCTTGGCCATGTTTCCCTCCGCATCAAATACGTATGTGGTATATTCTGTCAGCCCCGTAAGATTGTAGGTAGATCTCTTTACCACCCTTCCCGACGCGTCATATTCGGCTGTTTTGGATTCCGACAATAGCCCTGTTGGCCCGTAGTCAGTGACCCTTATCTCCTCTCCCGCCGCGTTATATTCGGTCGTGGTATATCCTGTTAACTGATCCGCGAAATCGTAGTTGGATTTTCCGGTTTCGTCTCCAGCCGCATTATATTCGTACGTGGTATATTCTGATATTACTCCCGTGGACCCGTAGGTGGAACTCTTTGACACTTTTCCCGCAGCATCATATTCGGTTGTGGTATACGTTAATAACAGCCCTGTAGGCCCATAGGAAGAGACCTTAACCTCATTTCCAGCTGCATCATATTCGAGCGTTACATACCCCGCTAAAGCTCCCGTAACAATGAAGTTGGATATCTTTATTTTGTTTCCCGCAGCATCATATTCAAACGTGGTACTTATAGATAGCACCCCCGTGGGCCCGTAGGAAGAGACCTTTAATATGTTTCCCGCCGCGTCATATTCGTACGTGGTATACCCTGTCATCATTCCCGCGGTATTGTACATGGTTACCTTTATGAGCTTCGCGCCGGATGCTGCCAATGGTTTTGCTGAGGCCTCAACCGAGGGCGCGCTTTCTTCCGATCCGCTGACAGCAGTAATAACATAGTAGTAGGTTGTGCCGTTTGTGCGATTGGTGTGCTGATAGGGCGGCGTGGCAATATTTGAAATCTTCGTGCCGCTTGCCGTTGTAACCCCCGAGGAGGTGGACCAGTAGATATTGTAGAAGGTGGCGCCCGCGGAAGCGTTCCAGTTAATCGTTACCTTGCCGTCTCCGGCGGCGGCGGTAATGCCTGTGGGGGCCGCGAGCGCAAGAGCAACCGTGGCTGTGAATGCGACACCCGAAATATTTGCGCCGTTCACGATCTGAGCGCTGCTCGTTGGATTAAACGAGTAGCCCGCCTTGACTGGTGTAACGGTATAGCTTCCGTTTGCAAGACCGGAAAAGGAAAAGTTTCCGCTTGCGTCGGTAGTCGCCATTGCGGAACTTGAACCGTCAAGAGTAAGGGTCACTCCCTGCAAGCCGGGACCTGACAAGGTCACCGTGCCGGACATACTGTACGTCGCGGGAATCAGGCTTATCGGAGTAGTCGTGGCGATTGTAACGCTTTGCGGAACAGAGGAAGTTGAAGTGGTCAAGCCAGTCTGATTGTTTCCCGAGGCGATAAACGTGTCAATCGCGGCGGATATATCTGCGCCTGTTGCCTCGAGCGTATTATCCGCTAGATCAGTCGCGATCTCTGATATGGCGCTCGAAACGCTCGTTGCCGTTCCACTCGACACCATCTGTGAAAATGCGGCGCAGGCAAGGCCGTAATCCTTCTCCGCTGTCGTGCTTGACGAAGAAACAAGAACATTCGCGGGCTGGGTCGTAATGATATCCAGTCCCCCGATCATGTTCGACACCAGGGTATTGGCCGCTTCGATGTTCTCCGTGGTCAGCGTCCCGGCCCTCTGCACGGCGAGCTCGGTCAGCGGCGTCACCGCCACCGAAACGTTACCCGTGACATTTACAACTGCGGCCCTAAGTTGAATAGTATTGGCTACAGGAGAGAGTGTCGTCTCATCAATATAGGTGCCGCCCGAGACGACGACCAGTATATTGCCGGCGTACGAACCGATGTCGGCGGTATAGGCGCCGTTGGTCCCTGTTGATGCCGACGCGAGTACCGCACCCTGCGCACCTGCGGCATCAAGCGCATGGATAGTCACCATTGCGCCCATGAGAGGCCCTTTCGAGACGATGCCCGATACGATTTTGCCTGTTCCGGCGGTCCCGCCTTTATCCCCCGATGATGACCCTCCGCCGCCGCAACCCGTCATGATGACTAAAGCAAGAATAAATACAACCAGAATGCCTGCCCATCTTCTTCTGTTCATAGTCTCCTCCTGTTAAACTGATTTCATAAAAAGAGAGCAGGACGGTGATCCTGCTCCCTAAAAAGGATTATTAATTCATCGGCATTAACGACCATTCATAGAACGGCCCATAATTAGTCCCATCCTGATATGTCCCCTGAAGCGTGCCGTCAGACAGGGCCGGCGTATCCGAGTCCCCCGCGTTTAACCACTCCTGCACTTGCTTGCTTATATCCAGGGTGCTGTCCTCGCATGCCGGATTCCGCCAACTGCAGCACAGCTGGTAGTAATGAACCTGAACAGGAGTTGAAGACGTCATGCTCGCATAGACGCGGTACTGGAGCGGTTGGGAATTGCGCAGAAGGGTTAGGGTGCCGTCTCCTGGAAAAATGGGATAGGTATCGGTAAAGGATGCAGGAACGCCATAACACATGCCCGTCGGGTCGGGATACGTATACATTGTCATGGTTAGCGTGCCCGTCGACGTATTATAGAAATCCAGGAAATCCAAACCCGGGACGCTTATAGCCGGGTCCTTTTCGAATGTGACGTCGGCGCTTGCTTCCCATACCTTGAGACCAGCGAATAGAGGATAATACATAGTGGCCTTTGCGGTCCCTGTATATTTGGGCGTGTAGTCGTAGGTCCCGCGATTGCCTCGCGTGGCGTTCTGGTCTTTGCGAACAATCCAGATATTTTCCTTCTTTATCACGTTCTCTTCCAGGAGAACGCGGGAATCCAGGGTGTCAACAACATCCACTTTACCAATGAAACCAGGCGAGGCCCCCGTGGTGCCCTTGTTGACCGCCAAGTATCCCGCAGCCTGAAAGGGTTGGATAGCGTGCATATTAAAAAATTGATAATCGTATTTCATCTTCGTATTGATCGTGAAGGTTAGAACCTTACGTCCGGCAAACTTGAAATCCTTTTGCTGATATGGGTCTGCATAGATCGTCCCGTCGGGTCCGTGCAGGCCGCCCGTTGGCCAGACGTTTACGTTATGCCACATGGGGAACCCGTCGCTTGCGCGAACTAAGGATGCCTTGATAAACGGAAGGTTGGCCACCGTAGAGTAAATCTTGATTTCCTCGGTGCCGCCGGACGCGCCCGGGCTTTTCTCGCACCAGAACTGGAAACCCGGCGGAAGCTGGCCGGACGTGGCTATGTTGATCTCCCCGAACACGCCGAAGTTGCAGCTGGCGAGTGCATCCCCGGTGCTCTCCTCGGTGATAACGATATCCTTCACCCTGCTCGGACCGCATATCTGGTTGCCGTTGATGTCGACGATGTCGACGAGACAGCCAGGATCAGCTACGGTGAAGCTGCTCCAGAAGGCGTCCGCAGGCGGCGACGCCGACCCGGTGCCTGGAGTCGATCCACCGACGCTGTAGGATCCCGTGCGGTTGGGATTGAACTGCGTCAAAAGCGAACCTGATGCCGTGAGTGTTCTGAGGGGCGCCCCGCGAGTACTTTTAGCGGCGCTTAAAACGGTTCCGCCGACGTCCGTGAAATCCGACGAGCCAACGTGGACCGCATTGCCCGAATCCACCGCGAATAGCATGCCCAGGGTCCCGTCGTTCACGTTCTGATTATCGACGACAACCGCCAGTTTCAGTCCCTGTACCGCGGTTTCGTCGGTTGATGTAGGCCAGAACCAGGCAGAACTCTCAATGCCATCGATGGTCAGCACGATGCGAAGCTGTGTCAGCGCGGTGATGCCGTTCGGCAAAGAGGGCAGTGACCCCGTTTCACTGACCAATGAAAGGGAGACATTGCTCAGGGAAGCGGGCGCCTGTACGTCCCCATCAACCCCGATGATAGCGATGCGCGTTCCCGCATACAGGGTGAGTTGGGAACCCCCCGGGCCCGCCACGGTGACGGTCGACTGAACCGTACCCGCGGCATCGAGAGCGATAATACCATTACCGGGCAATGTGGCCGTGGACGTCGTCGCGGAAACTATGTTGCTCGCCGCGGAATTATTCCCGGCAGCATCATAAGCTGACACCGTGTAAGTATAAGTCGCGCTGGAAGACAACCCTGTGTCTGAATAGCTATTGTTCGTTGCCGTTGCGATCTTTGTGCCGCCACGGTAAATCGTGTAACCAGTGACTCCAACGTCATCGGTTGAAGCATTCCAGTTTAATGAAATGGAAGTTGAGCTCGTGGTTGACGCAGTCAAGCTCGATGGAGCGCTTGGCGCTGTTGTGTCCAGGGCGCCGCCGGGCGTTGTGCCGCCTCCTCCGCCGCTGCATCCGGACAAAGCCAGTGTTGCAACAAGAACCAGCAGAATTCCGTACCACGCGGCTGTCTGTTGTTTTTTCATGACATTCCTCCACTGTAATATACTGACGAAGCAAACCCCGACTGCCCGAAAAATCCATTCTGATACTACACATGCGTTTGGTATAATACGGTGGCAGGACAGCGGTCCTGCTACCTGAAAGACCTCCAGCAATTACTTTTCGACTACCGTACAAATATGCCGAGAGGATTGTAGAACTTATTCGTTGAACTGCCATAGCTGCCGAGCGTAGTCCATCCGGCTCCGCTCATGTCATTCATCCGCGCGACCCGATGGTTGCCATAGTCAGCCACATAGATTTTCCCGGCCGCGTCCACATAGACGGCGCCGGGATTACTGAACTGATTGGCCCCTGTACCAGCACTGCCCAGGCTCGTCCAGCCCGCGCCGGTCATGTCATCTATCCTAACAACCGAACTGGTGCTATTACCTTCATCTGTTACATAGATTTTTCCGGCGGCATCCACGAAGATGCCGTCCGGCCCATTGAATAAATTGCCCATAGCGCCGCTAAGCGCCGTCCAACCCGTGCCGTTCATGTCATCCATGCGCACGAGCTGGTACGCTCCCCAGTCCGCAACATATATTTTATTGGCGGAATCCACAAAAACAGTCATGGGAGCCGCAAAATGACCGGCGGTATTGCCAAAGCTGCCTTTTGTGGTCCACCCCGTGCCAAGCATGTCATCCATGCGCACAATGCGGCTATTGTTAGTGTCCGCCACATAAATTCTGCCTGAAGCATCGACATAAACGGCACTGGGGCCGCTGAACTGATTGGCCCCTGTCCCGCTGCTGCCAATCGTCACCCAACCCGCGCCTGCCATATCATCCATGCGCACGATGCGGTTGTTGGCTGTATCCGCGACATAGATCTTTCCACCTGCATCGACATACACTCCGTTCGGTTGGTAAAATTGCTTGACCCCTGATCCGCTACCGCCCAGAGCGGTCCAGTTTGTTCCGGCCATATCATCCATCCGCACGATGCGGTTATTGCCCATGTCCGCCACATAGATATGCGCGCCGCCGCCTGTCACGCCGCCGCTCGCCGCGCAGGTCACCGCCACATTCGTCACGTTCGCGCCGGACACTGCGCCTGTTCCGTTTGCAACCGTACAGTTCTGGCCTGACGGCTGAGTTTTGACTGTAACTCCGTAGCCGGCGCCGTTGGCAAACGGGGTTGCGAAAACAAACGAGGTCGCATTCGCCGAAACCGAGAGATCATCCGTAAAAACGTTCTGCAGGACAAGTCCCGCGCCCGTGAGCCCGCTCACCGTGCCGCCGATCGTATATGTCGTTCCGCCGGTATTTGACTTATCCGTACTTCCCCCACCACCTCCACCGCCGCATCCGGATAAAGCCAAAGACGCAATAAGAACCATAATCACTCCGATCCATACTGCATTGTGTTGTTTCTTCATGATATTTCCCTCCTTAAGGAATTTAACGGTACGGCTCATTCTATACGAATGCAATGTTTTGTCCATACCCTTATAAGGGTATTTTAAGGGTATTTTTAGGGTATCAGGCCGTGATTATTGACTGTTTCGTCCTGCGTTCTTTGATCTTTTCCTTCCTGCCCGCTGCTTATCGCCGAGCACCAATATCCGGGCCAGGTCTTCCATGTTCTTAAATGACTTTTTCTCGCCGTTTTCGGGGAATTCTACGATCCCTACAAGGTTGTCGGTTTCATTTTGTTCGTGTCGGTATATTCGGACAATATAGCTGTTCAATATATTCCCTCTCTGTGCTGCGATTTTTTTTTTTAATGTGTGGAATATACCCGCAGTCCAGTCACAGTTCAGTCACAGTTTGGGAGATAAATGGGGTATTTTTAGGGTATGTGAGAATAAATATTACGCGCCCCCTCTCCCCTCCGAGGGAGAGGGCTGGGGTGAGGGGGTACTGGTGAAGAGAAAGGAGGTTCGTGGCAATCTCAGGCTGTATCAGGTTTTAAGAATCCTGTCTTTCATTGCAACAGTGGCTTCTGACGGCTCCACCTGAAGGGCCGTCCGGAGAGTAAGAACGCATCGTTCAAAAGTCCTGACGGCCTCAGCCCTTCGTCCAAGCTTGTGATAGCACAGCATGAGTCTCTGATAGATATCCTCGACAAGGGAATCGGTGTCCAGGGCCTTTTGATAGTAATCAGCAGCCCGTTCCCACTGGACTTCTTTTTCAAAATGACCGCCACACCACGTGATCAGGCGAAGGTACTTGTTCCGCAGACGTTCGCGCGGGGCTATGGCCCAATGGTCAAGCTCTTCAGTAAGGAAATGTCCTTTGTATATTGCCATCGCTTTCTCCGCGCTCAGAATCAGTTCCCGCGCGCTTGACAGGGAGTTGCCGTTGCTCCAGGCCGACTCGGCCTTTTCATACGCCTGTTCGAAGGCCTGTACATCGCACCAGCACAAACGAATATTCAGCGTGACGCCTGCGTCCAGATACAGCACGGCGTGCTCGTTCCCGAGAGTCTTGCGCAAACGGGCCATGGTTGTGGTGAAAGCGCTCTGGCCGGCGTCCCCTTCGGCATCAGGCCAGAGCAAATCTATCAGCATATCCTTCCTTACGCCTTTGCCTCCCAGGGCGATCATCGCCTTAAGCAACGCGAGCGGCTTATGCGCCCTGCTGATGTTCAACAACTGCCCGTCCTTCTCGATGATAAACGATCCCAGCGTATGCACCTTTAGCGGCCAGGGCCAGCTTTCCACATGCAGAATAGAGCGCTCCGGGACAATATTACGCCTGGCAATAAGCGTTCGGACATAGTCGACCTCGATGCCTTTTTCGAGGGCCTTTGCGCATATGCCCGGCATTGCGCGCGGATACCAGACAACGGTATTCATATATCCATGTTCTCTGCCGAGGGCGAGGGCTTCGCGCAGCAGTCTTATCCCATCGCCGGACTCGTTGGTTATTTCCCTCTCAAACTGAAGATATGCGGTAAACAGAAGACAGGTGAACTCAAGTATGCGGCTTTTCATGACAAGGGAGATCCTGAGCCCCTCCGAAAGGTGTTCGGCAGCCCGGTCGTACTCGTTCATACCGGTCATGGCCAGACCCGCCGTAATATGGCAGAAGGAGAGATGAAAGGCCGAACCTCCGACTTGGGTGAAGATACGCAGGGAATTTTCAGCCAGTTGTCCGGCCTCTGAAAAATCACCGGATAGAAGGGATATCCAGGCCGGGACGTAATGATACTGGAACATGTGGATCCGCTCCTTGCCGGGCGCGCCCGAGGTCATCGTGTCCCATGCGTCTTTCGCCGTTGGCAGGTCGTTCGTGTTAAGCGCGGCGAAAATCCGCCGGGCGTGAAGATGATGGAGCGCAAGCTTGGCCCCGGTGTCGTGACTCTCGGCAAGGCCGTCTAAGGCCGCTTTCATTCCAAAATCGCCTTCCGCGGCAATCCATTGGTACAACGCTGTCGAATATTTCGTTGCGATCCTGCTCATGACGCCGGCGTCCGGCTGCCGGGCCCACCTCTCCTGGTCTTCGACGATCCTTCTCGCCTTGCCCAAGTCGCCGAGCCATATATAGTACAGGGAAGTATAGGTGCTTGTCCGCACTATACCGTCCACATTGGCATTGTTCTTCGTCAAATCCTGGGCGCGTTCTATCCATGGTGATACCTCGGAGTAAAGGACCTTTCTGAACATCAACGCCTGCGCCATGCTCGATACAACGCGGAATTCGAGCTCGGGCGAAGCGAAATCCGGGCGTTCTCTCAATATCTCTTGAAGGGCTTCCATCCAGGTATCGAAAAGCTTCAGTTCGCCGAATTCATAAAAGATGGAGTCAGACACAACGGCCCACGCCAGCAAGGCCCCGTTAACGTCCCCGCTCCTCCTGAAAAGGCTGAACGCCTTCTCGCACTGCGCCCTGCTTTCCTGATAATTAAAGGGAAACCGGCATACTGCGGACCAGTAGAGGAGCCAGGGCGTGTTTTCAAACAGTTCCCTCGGGACGTCCGCAATCCATTTTTCGAGCGTCCCGCTCCTGCCCTGCGAGATCAGCGAAGCGGCGCGGCTGAGGATGAACGGGACCAGGCTGTTCCAGTCCCCGGCTTCAACAAGAAGCGTGACCGTGTCTTCAATACGATCGCTGTCAATAAGCAACGCGGCCGCCTTCTTCCGCAGGTGCGCGATGCCCGCCTGGTTGAGCGACTCCTTCATCCGCGTCAGCAGAAACTCCCTGAACAAGGGGTGGTACTGGTAGCTCGGCCCGCCGGTAGCGTGTTTTTCGGTGAAAAAATTATTGCGGTTCAATGCTGCGAGAATGAGGCCCGCGTTGTCCTGGTCGGTCATTTTTTCAGCGGCTTGCGCCGTCATTGTCGGAAGGAATGAGGACATGAGCAGAAAGTCCCTTGTCTCGCTGTCCAACCGGCTGAACACTTCTCCCGCGAAATAATCAAAGACCTCCCTCCTGCCGGGTTCGCCGATGGATTGCGGCCCCGGCTTCTTTGTCCCCGCGCTTTCCCTAAGGAGCACGAGGCCCGCGGCCCACCCTTCCGTCTTCAGATAAAGCTCCTCGAGGGCGTCTTCGGTCAGCTCTTGTTTCTCTTTCAGACGGACCATTTGCTTCGCTTCTTCCAGCGTAAAGCGGAGTTCCTCCCAGCCGACCAGGCGCATCGCATCGTTTGCGCGCAGGCGCACGAAGGCAGGGGGCGGCTCGTTTCTGCTCAATACGTACACCTGTGTCCCCTCGGGGACCAGCGACAACCCGAGGTTTACCAGATCGTGCAGGAGCGCTTTTTCGGAAGCCTCCTGGTAATTATCGAACACAAGGGCAAAGGGCGGGGCGAATCTGGCGTAGAGCTTCTCGAAAAAGCGTCGGGTAAAAACGGAGATGCCCTGCAGATACTCCGGGGTAAGGAGCGGAAGAGGCTTGCGAAAACGTGGCGAGGCTTTCCGTGAAGCGAGCCCCATATAGTAGAAGAACGTGGCCGCATCCGCGTCACCCGGGTCCACGGAATACCAGATACAGGGTAATTTCCCGGCGTCAAGGTAGCTTGCGACAAGGGCCGTTTTACCGGACCCGGCCGGGGCCGAGATCCATGTAACAGGCTTCCTCGGACCGCAGTCCAGTAAATGAAAAAGCCTGCTTCTCGGAATTATTCCGGACAAACGCGGACGACTTATCTTCGCACTGAAGAAATCCCTTTTTTCCATTAATTAGTCCATTGAAACATTGCGTACAGACCCCAGGGAGATATTCCTCGATGGCGGTGAATACTCTTAAACGTGAACAGTGTAAACAAGTCCCGCGGTAAGATCAAGTGAATTTTACAAATTGAGGAAATGCTTCAGTTACCAGGGGCAGCGGTCCATTCGCTCTGACGCGCAATCGCGCAGTTTGTGCAGTGATGATACAAGGTTATGCACCCTGTCACGGAAGCGCGTTCGTTTTCGAATGTTCTGTGGGGCGCTTAAGCGCGCGCGTCTGTCGCTCACGAACCGCCGCCCCCTGCTGATCAACGGTTACCAAGCGTCGTGCAAAATATATTGACAATAAAACAGACGCTGTGTTATAAAAGAGATCTTTTAAGGTGTCAATCCGGCGTGGGTTCTCGATAAGGACTTGATAGATGGCGAAAATAACCCCCTTCCGGGGAATTCTCTATAACCAGACCAAAGCGGGCGGCATTGACTCTCTTGTCTGTCCGCCCTATGATATCATATATCAGTCGGAACAGCAGGAACTGTATCGAAAGAGCCCGTATAATGTAATACGGCTTGAATTCGGCCTGGCGAGCCCTGCCGATTCGGATGAAGACAACCGATATACCCGGTCAGCCGCGGTACTGGAGGATTGGACCCGGAACAATGTTCTGCAACAAAGCCGGGAACCGGCCTTCTATATATATGAAATGGAGTACAAGGCCGGGACAAGCGTCAAAAAGCTGCGGGGGTTAATCTGCCTGGTCAGGATCGAGGATTACGATTCCGGCATGGTAAAACCGCACGAGACCACGCTTTCGGGCCCCAAGACGGACCGCCTGAACCTGCTCCGCGCGTGCAAGGCGAGCTTCAGCCAGATATTTTCGCTTTTCTCCGACCCGCGGGAAACGGTTGCGGCTATCCTGGCAAAGGTCTCGCGCAAGCCTGAAATGGAAGTGAAGCACCGTGACGGAGTGGTCCACCGCATCTGGTCTCTGACCGACGGAAACGATATAGAAGCCATCGTCCGCGAAGTTGCGGACCAGCCCGTCTTCATCGCCGACGGCCATCACCGCTACGACACGGCGCTGAATTACCGGAACGAGCGCCGGAAAGCAGCCGGCTCGTTTACAGGCGAAGAAGGCTACAATTATACGGCCATGTTCCTGGCTCGGCTGGAAGATCCCGGGCTCACCGTGCTCCCGGCGCACCGCACGCTCTTCAACCTCGCGGGTTTCAATCCGCGGAAGTTTGAGGACGACCTGGGTCTGTACTTCAATATTGAAAGAATAGACTTCGACCGGAAAACGGGGGCCAAAGACCTGCGGACCATCCTTGAAACCATGGCTCACCGTGCGGACCATGCGCACGTCTTCGGCCTGCGCGTCAAGGGGGAGCACAGTTATTATCTGCTGACCCTCCGGAACGAAGAAGACATGGACGTCCTGCTTCCGGCCAAATCGCCCGCGTACCGCAGGCTGGACGTCTCGATCCTGCACCACCTGATCATCGACAAATTACTAGGGATCAAGATGGAGACTCACAAACTGGGCCTGAATATTGAGTACATCAAGGACGCGGAAGAAGCGGACAAACGGGTGCAGGACAACGCGGCCGAAGTCGTCTTCTTCATGAACCCCACAAAGGTTAAGGAAGTGCAGGCAGTGGCGACAGCCGGCGAACGCATGCCGCAGAAGGCCACCTACTTCTTCCCCAAACTTCTTACGGGGTTGGTGATGCATAAAATAGATTAACAATAAGTTCAGAGTTCTAAGTTCACAGTTCAGAGTGCGTTGTACGAAACTGCGGATGAACCCTGAACTATGAACTATGAACTATGAACTTTGTACTCTGAACTTAATCTCAAGGAGGCTACCATGGCGGTAAGAGTTGCAATAAACGGATTCGGCAGGATCGGCAGGAACGTGTTCCGCGCTTCGCAGAACAACAAGGACATCGAGATCGTCGCGATAAACGACCTTACGGACACAAAGACGCTTGCGCACCTTCTGAAATGGGACTCCACCTTCGGCGAATTCCCTCATGACGTCAAGGCCGGCGACGGCAAGATCATCGTGAACGGCAAGGAGATCGCCGTCATTGCCAAGAAGGATCCGGCTGAACTGCCCTGGAAGGACCTCAAGGTGGACATCGCCCTGGAGTGCACCGGCCTGTTCCTGGACAAGGCGAGCGCGGGCAAGCACATGACCGCGGGCGCCAAAAAGGTCCTGATCTCCGCTCCAGCCAAGGACCCGGACGCGACCTTCGTGATCGGCGTGAACGAGCACACCTACGATCCAAAGACGCACCACATCATCTCGAACGCCTCCTGCACCACCAATTGCCTGGCGCCCATGACCAAGGTGATCCATGAGACCTTCGGCATCGTGCACGGCCTGATGAACACGATCCACTCCTACACCAACGACCAGAAGCTCCTCGACCTGCCGCACAAGGACCTCCGCAGGGCGCGCGCCGCATGCATGTCCATCATACCGACCTCGACCGGCGCGGCCAAGGCCGTGTCCCTCGTGCTGCCGGAACTGAAGGGCAAGCTCGACGGCATGTCGCTCCGCGTGCCCACGCCGAACGTATCGGTCGTGGACGTGGTGTTCGAAGTCTCGAAGAAGACCACCAGGGAAGAGGTCAACGCCGCGCTCAAGTCCGCGGCCGAGGGCAAGCTTAAGGGCATCCTGCAATTCGAAGAAGCGCCACTCGTCTCGATCGACTTCAAGGGCAATCCGCACTCATCCATCGTGGACGCGGCGCTCACGAGCGTCATGGAAGGCACCATGGTTAAGGTGATCTCCTGGTACGACAATGAGTGGGGCTATTCCAACCGACTGCGCGACCTGGCGATCCTGGTGGCGAAGAAAGGGCTGTAGCAGTTTAAACGGTTTGAACGGTTAAAGCGGTTTAAACCGATGGGGGCTCTATGGATAAAAAGACCATCGAAAAAGTCGACCTTAAAGGCAAGCGGGTCTTCATCCGCGCGGACTTCAACGTACCGCTCGACGAGAACGGGAACATTACCGACGACGGCAGGATCCGCTCCACGCTCCCGACGATCAACTACGCCCTCGATAACGGCGCCAAAGTGATCCTTGCGTCGCACCTCGGCCGTCCCAAAGGCAAGCCGAACCCGAAGTACAGCCTGGCCCCGGTCGCCCTGCGGCTGAACCGCCTCCTTAATAAGGAAGTGAAGTTCGCCAAGGACTGCATCGGCCCGGACGTGGAACATCTGGTCCAGGGCATGCGGCCCGGAGACGTGCTGCTGCTGGAGAATCTCCGGTTTCATGCCGAGGAGGAAAAAAACGACGACGGGTTCTCTAAAGCCCTCGCCGCGTTCACCGATATCTATGTGAACGACGCCTTCGGCACGGCGCACCGAGCCCATGCGTCCACCTACGGCATCACTAAATTCGTGAAGCTGTCCGTGGCGGGCTTTCTCATGAAGAAGGAGATCGATTATCTCCAGAAAGCAGTCGCGAATCCCGTGAGGCCCTTTGTTGCGATACTCGGCGGCGCGAAAGTTTCGGGGAAAATCGGGGTGATCGAGAACCTGAAGGACAAAGTGGACAAAGTGATCGTCGGCGGCGCCATGGCCTTTACGTTCAATAAAGCGTGGGGAGACGAAGTCGGAAATTCACTTGTAGAGCAGGACATGCTCGAGACGGCCATGCGCATCAGGAACAGCGCCCGCGAAAAAGGCGTCAAATTCTATCTTCCGGTCGATTTTGTCGTGGCGGAAAACATGAACGACGGGGCCGAGACAAAGATCGTCACGTCCCAGGAAATCCCGAAGGGCTGGGTGGGACTCGACATCGGCCCCGCCACGGTCCGTCTCTTTGCGGAGGCGATCCAGGACGCGAAAACCATCATCTGGAACGGGCCCATGGGCATGTTCGAAAAAGACGCCTACTCGCGAGGCACCTTTGCTGTTGCGCGCGCGGTCGCCGATGCGTATGCGACCACCATCGTGGGCGGCGGCGACACGGACGTGGCGGTGCACCGGGCGGGCGTATCCGACAGCATCACGTTCATCTCCACCGGCGGTGGCGCATCGCTCGAACTGCTGGAAGGCAAGGAACTGCCGGGCCTCGCGGCGTTGACGGATGATAAGGAGTAATACAGGAAGGTAGGAGGGTGGGAGGGTGGGAGGGTAAGAAGGTAGGCAACAGCAATGCGCTTTCTTTCCTTCATACCCTCATTCCCTCTTACCTTCAGGGCATTGATAGTCGCACAGAACTCTAAAGCACAAAGAGGTCACTGATGAACAAGCAACGAAAGCCGATCATCGCCGGCAACTGGAAGATGAACAAGACCGCGGCAGAGGCGCGTGACCTTGCGAGCAAACTCATTCCTCTCGTGTCCGGTGCAAAGGACCGGGAGATCGTCCTGGCGCCGACCTTTACCGCGCTCCATGCCGTAAGGGAAGCCATCAAAGGAACGAACCTGGCGCTTGCCGCCCAGAACCTGCACTGGGAGGACAAGGGCGCGTTTACCGGAGAGATTTCCGCTGAAATGCTGTTGGCTTCAGGCTGCAAGTATGTTATTATAGGCCACAGCGAACGCAGACAGTTCTTCGGCGAGACCGACGAAACCGTGAACAGGAAGCTCCGTCAGGCCCTGAACAAGGGGCTGCTCCCGATCGTCTGCGCGGGCGAACTTCTGAAAGAGCGCGAGGCCGGCAAGGCGAACGAAGTGATCGAACGCCAGATCTCGGGCGCTCTCAAAGGCGTATCAGCGGGAGAAATGCGGAACGTGGTCCTTGCCTACGAGCCTGTCTGGGCCATCGGCACGGGCAAGACCGCCACGCCGGAACAGGCGAACGAAATCCACCGCTTTATCCGGAAGAAGGTGGAACTCGCCTACGGCATAGAGGTCGCGGACGCGCTTCGCATACAGTACGGCGGAAGCGTGACGCCGGAGAATGTTTCTGCGCTCATGGCCATGCCCGACATCGACGGCGCGCTGGTCGGCGGCGCCAGCCTGAAACCTGAGTCGTTCGCAGCGCTCGTGAACTTTAAGTAATAACCAGCTTAATCCGCTTAAGCGGTTTGAACGGTTTAAACTGTCGTGAATTCCAAGGGAGGTAACACATGCTTTACGGTTTACTCATCACGCTTCATGTCATCGTCGCCACCATCCTGGTGCTGATGGTGCTGGTACAAAAAGGCAAGGGCGCCGATATCGGGGCCGCCTTCGGCGGCGCTTCTCAGACGCTGTTCGGACCGCGCGGCGCGCAGAGCTTCATGGCCAAGCTCACGACCGGCGCCGCGATCATATTCATGATCACCTCGCTGCTCCTCGCCTTCACCACGGCCCGAAAGAAATCTGTCATGGAAGGAGTCCGGCAGGAAAAGAATATGCCCGCCCCCGCGGCGCCGCTCACCCCGCCCGTGCAGTCGGCTCCTGTTGCGCCGGCGCCCGCAAAATAGCGCCACATGAACGTTTGACGTTGTTGCTGCATATACTCACGGGGTAGGCTTTGCCTACCCTTTTGTTGTTACTATGAAGAACAGAACTCCTGTAAATGACCCTTTCCAACGGAGAAATGCGGAAGAATTCTTGTTTCGTTTCAAGACAGGAATATGCGTTTCTCCGCGCACTATGTGGTTGATCGTTGTAATGATCGGCCTCCTTCTCAACGCCTGCGGCCATAAGATCGAGCGCAATCCGAATTCCTTTGTCGAGAGTTCCATCGGAGACGCCAGGCGGCTGAACCCGATCATCGCGAACGACGCCTCTTCGGGAACGATCAACGACCAGATTTTCAACGGCCTTGTGAAATACGACAAGGACATCAAACTGGTCGGCGATCTGGCCGAGCGCTGGGACGTCACCAACAACGGCAAGACCGTCACCTTCTATCTTCGCAAAGGGGTGAAGTGGCATGACAACGTTGAGTTCACCGCCGAGGACTGCCTGTTCACATACCAGAAGCTCGTCGACCCGAACGTCGCCACACCTTATAGCAGCTCGTACATGGACGTGCAAAAGGCCGAGGTGGTCGGCAAGTACATCTTTCGCGTGACGTACAAAGAGCCTTTCTCGCCCGCGCTCGAAAGCTGGGGCATCGGCATGATTCCCCGGCACGTTCTGCAGGGCAGGGACATCAACACCGATGGTTTCAACCGGAATCCTATCGGAACCGGACCGTACAAGCTCAGGGAATGGATCGCGGGCCAGAAGATCGTGCTGCAGGCGAACGACGACTATTTCGAAGGACGACCGAACATCGACCAGTTCATCTACCGCGTCATCCCCGACAGCTCGACCATGTTTCAGGAACTGCTCTCGGGCGGCGTGGACATGATGGGCCTGAACCCCCTCCAGTATCTGCGCAAAAGCGAGACCCGCCGGATCAGGGAAAACTACCGCAAGTTTCGATATCCCTCGAACGGTTTCACCTATATGGGATACAATCTGACCAACCCCCTGTTCAGCGACGTGAAGGTGCGTCAGGCCCTTTCCTATGCCATCGACCGGCAGAGCATCATCGAAGGAGTGGTGCTCGGCATCGGGAGGCCCTGCACCGGCCCTTTTGCGCACGTTTCCTGGGCATATAATCCCCGGGCCAGGAGCTATGATTACAACCCGGAACTCGCGCGCCGCATGCTTCGAGAGGCCGGCTGGAAGGACAGTGACAACAGTGGCCTGCTGAAAAAGGACAACAGACCTTTCCAATTCACCATCCTGACCAATCAGGGCAATGGCGAGCGCATCCACGCGGCGGAGATCATCCAGCAAAACCTGAAAGCCGTCGGCGTCAATGCGAACATCAGGGTCATGGAATGGCAGGCGTTCCTGGAGCAGATCGACAAGCGGTCCTTCGAAGCGATCCTGCTCGGCTGGAACATGAGCCGCGACCCCGATCTGTATGACATCTGGCATTCGAGCAAAACCCGGAAGGGTGAATATAATTTCATCGGCTACAAGAATGCCGAAGTTGACCGCCTGCTGGTGGAGGGACGCCGCATCTTCAACATCGAAAAGCGGAAAATAATATACTATCGGATCCACGCGATCCTCGCGGAGGAACAGCCCTACGCGTTCCTCTATGTGCCGGACTCGACCCCGATTGTGCACAAACGGTTCAAGGGCATCGAAGTAGCGCCGCTCGGCATCGCATACAATTTTATTCATTGGTACGTGCCGAAAAACAGAATGGAGTGGTAGGTTACTACAGTTCAGAGTTCATAGTTCAGAGTTCAGCGTTTGTAGTTCAGAGTTTGTATTTATGTCTTCAACTTTGAACCTTGAACTCTGAACGTTGAACTCAAATCAATATCATGCCCATCATTACCGTCAACAACCTGACCAAGAAGTTCAAGTCCCTGACCGCCGTCGACGACATCTCCTTCTCCGTGGACGAGGGTGAGGTCTTCGGGTTCCTCGGGCCCAACGGCGCGGGCAAGACCACGACCATCAACATCCTCTGCACGCTTCTTTCTCCGTCATCGGGAAGCGCCGGAATCGCGGGCTTCGACTGCGCGAAGAACCCCGACGATGTCCGGTCGGCCATAGGGATCATATTCCAGGACACGACCCTCGACACGGGTTTGACCGCTTACGAGAATCTGAAATTCCACGCCTACCTCTACAACCTGGACCGGAAGCTTACAGAGAGGCGGATCGACGAGATGCTCGGCGTGGTCGAGCTCCGGAACCGGAAGAACGACCTCATCAAGAACTTCTCCGGCGGCATGAAGCGCAGGCTCGAGATAGCCCGCGGTCTGCTCCACTATCCCCGCGTGCTGTTCCTGGACGAACCGACCCTTGGTCTCGACCCGCAGACGAGGAACACCATATGGGACTTCATCGACTCACTCAGAAAAAAAGAAAAGATCACCGTCTTCATGACCACGCATTACATGGAAGAGGCCGAGAACTGCGATCGCATCGCCATTATCGATGCGGGGAAGATCATCGCCATAGACACGCCGGCCAGACTCAAGGAGCTGGTGCACGGAGATATCGTCCATCTTGTAACCGCCGACAATAAACAGGCCATTGAGCAGATCCGGCAATTATTTAACATCGCGGCGCGGGAGGAAAACGGCGGGTTGGTGCTCGAAACGGAAAAGGGAGACGAGTTCATCCCCACCCTGATCCATTCTCTCTCCATGCGGACTTTATCCGTAAGCCTGAAAAAGCCGACGCTGAACGATGTGTTCCTGAAACTAACCGGGCGATTGATCAGGGATGAGGGCCTCACAGATACACGGGAGGTCACGCGCGAGTTCGTCCGCAGCCACCGGAGGGCCCAGCGATGATCCAGGTCCGGCCCATATACGTGATCTGCATGCGGGAGTTCATTAAATTCTTCCGTGAAAAAAGCAGGCTGCTCGGAACGCTCGCGCGGCCCGTGCTCTGGCTTTTCGTCGTGGGAAACGGCATGAGCGGTCTTATCAAACCCCAGGCCGGCTTTTCCTATCTTCAGTTCATTTTCCCCGGCATGATCGGCATGACCATACTGTTCTCATCGATCTTCTCGTCCATCTCGATCGTGTGGGACAGGGAATTCGGATTCATGAAAGAGATGCTCGTGGCGCCCATCTCACGCCTCTCGATCATCATCGGCAAAGCCATTTCCGGAACGCTCATATCCGTGGCCCAGGCGATCATCATCCTGGTCCTCATACCCTTCCTCGGCATTCACATTACCTTCATGCAGTTTATCGAGGTTGTGGCCGTGTCCCTGCTCGTCTCGTTCAGCATCACGTCCCTGGGAATCCTGATCGCGGCGAGGCTGGCTTCCTTCGACGGTTTCAACATTATTATGAACTTCCTCGTGATGCCCATGCTGTTTCTCTCCGGCGCCATGTACCCCGTAACGTCCATGCCGCCCGCGCTCCGGCAGCTCACCCGCATCAATCCCCTCACATACGGCGTCGATGCGTTCAAGCACGTGCTGCTCAGAAATGCCACTCCGCCGCTCGGCGCCGAATTCCCCCTATCTCTCGATCTTTTCCTCGTCACCGCCGTATCACTCGTGATGCTCACTCTCGCCGCGCTGTCGTTCAGAAGGAAGGAATGACACCTGTGCGGCCTACTTTGTCAGTTCGCTGATTTTCTGTTCGAGCCACTCTCTTGCCGGATGGTCTGGAAAAAATCTGATGGTCTCTTCCAAGTGGCGCCGCGCCTTCGCTCTGTCCGGCAGTTTCTCCAGATACAAAAGCCCCAGGCTCTCATGGGCGAGGCCGAAGGAAGGATCTATCCGGAGCGCGTCGGTCCATGCTTTTTCCGCCTTATCATAATGCCTCATCGCGTTATAGGTCAGACCTATCTGGTTAAGAACTTCGCTTTTTTTTGGAGAGAGCTTCAGCGCCGTCTCGAATTCCGCGAGGGCTTCCCTGAACCGGTCCAGATGATAATAGCAGACTCCCAGTTGGTAGTGGAAAACCCAGTACTCCGCGGCCATTTCTATTTCTCTTCGGAGTTGTTCGTTTCCCTGCCCCGCAAAAACCCTGTCGAAACTGTGAACGAGTTCACGAAGCAACAACGATGCCTCCTCGTACTTTCCCTGATAAAAAAGCGCCTCAGCAAGATAATATACGGCCCTGTTCTCCCCGGGCTTCACGGCAAGATAATGCCTGAGGCTCGCCTCCGCCTCCACGGGGCGCTTATCTTTTACATATGCGACGCCGAGATTAAAATATGGTCTCTTACTAGTGGGGGTTTTTGCCACCGCATCCTGCCATATACCAACCTCGTCCTTCCAGAGGGAATTTCTCTGGAGAGCGGCGATGGTGAAGGTTATCAGCATGCTCGCTGCAAACAACGTCCGAAAGAAGTAAATAGCAGAAACTGTTTTCAGTATGTTTTTCATATTCACAAAGCCCGGCTCCGAACTCGGTCGGACTCGTAATTATTGTACGAGAGTGATAGATCCTTATATTTTATGTTAAAAACCTGTTCGCCTCAACTTCTGCCAACAGAATAGCATTTTAGAGCGTTATCGGCAATCGTAATAATCAATGTTTTCATTTCCCAAGACAGTAAAAACTCCTTGAGTTTTACTCCGTAAAATACTATTATGGATCTTCCTCGCAGAGGTATTATCTTTATTGATACAGGGAGATCATCGATGTCCAGAGCAGACAGGTTCTTAAAAGCATGCAGACGTGAGCCGGTGGACTGCACCCCGGTATGGATGATGCGCCAGGCGGGCAGGTATTTGCCCGAGTATCGCGAAATACGGGCGAAGCATACCTTCCTCGAAATGTGCAAGACGCCGGAACTTGCGGCGGAAGTAACCGTGCAGCCGATCCGCCGCTATGAAATCGACGCGGCCATCATATTCGCCGATATCCTGCTGCCGCTCGAACCAATGGGCATCGGTCTTGAATTTGCCAAGGGCGAGGGCCCGGTGATCCACAACCCCGTGCGCACCCTGGCCGACGTTTTGAAGCTGAAACCCATCGATGCGGCCGGCCAGATTGACTACCTTATGAAGGCCATCCGGCTGGCGCTCAAGGAGCTGGATGGAAAGGTTCCGCTCATCGGATTTTCTGGCGCGCCGTTCACCCTCGCCAGTTACATAATTGAAGGCGGCGGATCGAGAAACTACGAGCACGCCAAAGCCATGATGTTCGCCGAACCAGGGGCCTGGCACAAGCTCATGGAGCACTTGACGGGCGTTATCATCAACTATATGAACGCCCAGATCGACACCGGCGTGCAGGCCGTTCAGCTCTTCGATTCCTGGGTCGGCGCGCTTGGACCGGCGGACTACCGCGAGTTCGTTCTGCCGCACCAGAAGAACGTGATCGCGGGCATCAAGAAGACCGTCCCCCTCGTCCACTTCGCCCACGGCGCGACCCACCTCCTCGAGATGGTGGCAGAAGCGGGCGGCGACGTGATCGGCCTCGATTGGCGCTGCAACCTTGATGAAGCATGGAAACGCGTGGGAAACGACAAGGCCGTGCAGGGCAACATCGACCCAATCAGCCTTTTCGGATCAAAGGAGTTCATCAGGAAACGCACCAGGGAAATCCTCGACCGCGCGGGCAACAGGAACGGACATATCATGAACCTGGGGCACGGCATCCTGCAGCAGACGCCGCTCGATCACGCGGCGGAGTTCATCAATGCGACGCATGAAATGAGCAGGAGGAAATGATCCATGATACAGGACGCAGGATGCTTTCATCTTGTCTCCTGTATCCTGCATCCTGTATCGTATGTCTCATACAGCCGTTATTCTCATCGCCCTGGGCGGACCGCGCTCCCTCGACGAGGTGGGTCCGTTCATGTCCGCCTTCATGGGGAGGCCTGCGCCTTTGCCCGTTGTTCAGGCGGTAATCGATCGGTACAAGCTCATCGGCGGCAAGTCGCCTCTGCCGGAATTGGTCAAAGCCCAGGCCGAGGCCCTGTCCGGAGAGCTGGGAAATACTGTGCGCGTCTACGAGGGTTTCCGGTACTCTTCTCCCTCCATCGGGGTGGCTTTTGAAAAGGCAACCCGCGAGGGCGCCAACCGGGTCATCGGTCTATCCCTGTCTCCTTTTTCAAATGAAGTCACGACCGGCGCATATCGGAGCGCTTTTGAGCTGTTCGCTGAAACAAATGTCGAAAACAAATTCATCGCAAGCTGGCACAATAATCCTCATTTCATCAAAGCCTGGGAGGACCGGGTTTTTCATGGTCTGAAGCGCTTCTGGACAGGCCGGCAAAAGCACGTCGTGGTCGTCTTTACCAGCCACAGCATTCCAGTGCGGTACATTACAGCAGGCGATCCTTACCAGCAACAGGTTGAAGAGGCGGTGCGGCTCGTTGTCGACAGCCTCGGCATAAAGCACTGGCGCCTGGCCTGGCAAAGCAAGGGCGCCCGGGCAACGGAACCATGGCTCGAACCCGGGGTCGAACCCACGCTTGACGAACTCGCGCGGGAAGGACACAAGTCCGTGCTCGAAGTCCCCATCGGATTTACGTGCGACCACCTGGAAACTCTCTACGACATCGATATCGTCCACCGGGCGCACGCGAAACAACTGGGGCTTGAGTTTGAACGGGCGGAATCGTTGAATACTTCTCCGCTCTTCATTGAGGCGTTGGCTGACGTAGCTAAGAAAGCTCTTTGATTTTTTTTGTTCGAAGCGACACCCTCCTATTTCTGGCAAAGCTGAGGTATTTTGAATCATGCCGAAAGTTATCATCATAGGCGGCGGTATTGCGGGCCTCGCTGCTGCTGTCCATCTCAAATCCGGGGCCAAAGCCTACGGGAAGACCGTTGAGGTCACCCTGCTTGAAAAGAACAACCGCATCGGCGGCAAGATCCTGACCGAGAAGCTCGGCCCCTACCTTGTCGAAGGCGGTCCGGACAGTTTCCTGCCTGAAAAAGTATGGGCGCTGAACCTCGCGCGTCATCTCGGCCTCGAACCGGAGTTACTTCCCTCGAACGATGCGTTCAAGGGAACGTTCATCTATTCCGGGAAACAGCTCCATTCCCTGCCCGAAGGCGTCATGCTCATGGTGCCGACATCATTCTGGCCCATGGCTAAGTCCGGCCTCATCACCTGGCCGGGAAAGCTGCGCATGGGAATGGAAGTGTTCGTTCCGAAACGCAAGACCATGCAGGATGAGAGTCTCGCGTCCTTTGTCACACGCAGGCTCGGCCGCGAATGCCTCGAAAAGATCGCCGAACCGCTCGTGGCGGGCATCCATACGTCTAACCCCGACAATATGAGCGTGCTGGCCACTTTTCCGCGGTTCGTGCATATGGAGCAGAAGAGCGGAAGCCTGATCCGCGGCATGATTGCGTCAATGAAGACGCGCACACACGCTACTCACAACGGCCCTGCGCCAAAAACCGGCGCAACGAAGCTGACCTTCTTAATGAGCTTTAAAAAAGGCATGGATACCCTGTCCCAGGCCTGCGCGGAGCTCATAGGCGGCGGCTCGATCCGAATGAACGCTGCGGTCAGGGCGGTGGAACCGAAAGACAGGGGATATGCGGTCCTTCTTGAAAGCGGCGAAGCCCTCTATGCCGACCACGTGATGATGGCCTCGCCTGCCTATGATTCCGCGGAGATGCTGAAGGGAATGGACTCGAACCTTGCCGCCCAGATGAACAAGATCGAGTGGTCGTCATCAGGCACGGTCACGGTCGTGTTCAGGAAGGAAGATGTAAAAGTGCCGCTCAACGGCTTCGGCTTCATTGTCCCGCGCGTGGAAGGCAGAAGAGTCAACGCAGCGACCTACAGCTCCATAAAGTGGTCCTTCCGCGCTCCTGACAATATGGTCCAGGTCCGTGTTTTTGTCGGAGGCGGCCACCACGAAGAGCTGGTGCGGGATCTGGATGACGCCGGCATGGTCAAAACAGTGCTTGAGGAACTGGATACCATTGTCGGGATCAAAGCAAATGCTCAATTCTCCAAAGTGTACCGGTGGCACAAGGGCATGCCTAAGTATACGGTGGGACACCTTGACCGGATCGCTCTCCTGGACCGGATGCTCTCGGCGCATCCAGGACTTCATCTCATAGGTTGCTCCTATAAGGGCATCGGGATCGGAGACTGCGTGCATGAGGCGCAGATCGCGGCGGAGAGAATTTTAAAAGCATAATTGAATTCTGTTGACACGGCATAGTCTCTTGCTTATACTCCTCGCAGCAAGAGGGTAATATCACGGACCGGACATTTGTATGATATTTGCATGATAATGTGCGGGGCGCGGCCCTTATGCCGGCGTCATATGGGAGCTCGTTTATATGGCAAAATTGAAGTTTTCCGATGAGCAGCCTATCAACCTCTTCCCCATGATCGACATCCTGACGGGCACAATAGGATGTTTTATCTTCTTTGTTTCAGCTATCACCGTTTTTCAATTGGGCGCGGGCAAAAGTGTTTCAATTAATGTCCAGAAGAGCGTAAAGGGAAGACACGTTAAGACGCCCATCATGATAGAATGGGACGGAAAGAACGTGGTAATCCATCCGGAGAAAACAAAAGTTCCCCTTGCCATGACGGACTTCTCATCGCAGGAACTTGCCTCGATCGGCAAATCCTCCGACAGCGACACCGAGAGCGCCGTCTTGGAAGGAAAGATTCGCAGCCGGATCGAAAATACCCAGTTTGCGAACCTCCTGAGGCGCATCCAGCGCAACAGGGACGATAAATACATAGTAGTTATGGTCAGGCCCTCGGGCTTTGATACGCTCCTGGTCCTTCGAAATTTTCTGCTGACAAAAGGCATAGATGTCGGATATGAACCAATAGACCAGAATTGGAAATTAGAGCTGAAGTGACATGTCTCCAAAGAAAAAAAGGACGCATTTCTATAACGATATAAACTTCGCACCCCTCATGGACCTGTTAACTTCCGTGGTCGGGACCATGCTGTTTGTTGTCATATTCGCCATCGTGTCGGCCAGGGCCTCCCAGGTGAAAGTTATCACCCCGCGCCTGCAGAAGCCTCCCGTAAAAAGTGAAAGAAAAATTTTTCTGTGCAAGGACGGCATGTTAAGACCGTTCGATTGGGACGGAGGCAAGCGAAAATTGATGGAAGGGCTGGGAAAGATAAGTTATGATAATGCGCCTTCCCTCGTAAAAAAAGCCAACGCCAGAGACGTGGTCGACGGCTGCTTCAGCTACAAACTGGCTTATGACGACTGGGGCACCGAGGACGAACTCTATCGTTCCGTTTCCCTGGTTGCCCAGCCGGTGGGTTGTGAAATGGGAGAAGAAGTTTCGGACCTTGATAAACCTTCGTCTAATTTCTCACGCACCCTGAACCTTCTGGACAAAGGCAAAACCTGGGTCTCCTTCCTTGTTGATCAAAAAAGCATCGCTGTTTTTTATGCAGCCAGAAAAATTACCATGGAATCCGGCTTTGCCTCGGGCTGGGACCCGATATCAATCATATCGTTTCCGTACAAAGAATGCATAATAGGCTGTCCAGGTGAAGAAAATAAGGCTGCCGGCGTCGGCAGCGGAGTGCAATGGTAAGAAATAATATTCGCGGGGGGGTGCATTCATGGAAGATAATAAATGTCACGCGTGTGGGGCCGTTCACGGTAAGAATACAGCCGTCTGTGAGACGTGCGGCTCCCCATTGGAAAATAAAGCGACGAAAAAGGATAGAAACGCCGGGGGCTTGAGGTTCTATCCCTTCTTTCATAAAACGGCCCTGCCCCTGATTAGCTTTATCGTTACGGTCCTTTTTTTTAAAATTGTTCCATCCCTGTTCGGTCCGGCCAGTTATGCGCATACGCTTTTCCAAACCACGGGAACCATATATCAACGGGCCATCCCCTTCCTTGCGGTATATTTTGGCTTATGGTCTCTCTTGCAGCTGCTTGTCATCAGGCTGATGCCTGACGGGAAAGCGCCCTTCTCTTTCAGGGTGGATGTTTCTGCCTCCTCCGATAGCGCCGGCATGAATAGAAAATCCACGTTTTACCATTTGATGCCGCCTGTGGGAGGTTTTTTTATAGCGTTGTTGTTCCTGAAATTTGTTTCGCTGGCGTTCGGGGCGAACGCTTACCTGTACAGACTGTTTCTCGCGTCCGGGGACCCGTATCAGGGTGCCATCCGCTTCGTGCCTCTCTTCTTGTGCTTCTGGTCCTTCTTACACCTCATTTATATCAAGCTCCTGCCTTTGATAGAAGAAAGAACGTGGCTGAAAACCGAATTCATTTCATCTCTTCCACGGCTGGTAAAAGATGAAGGCGTTAAAGCCACTCTGGACAAGATCATTGCCGACAACAATATCATTCGCGGAATGCTTTTCACGAGAGTTTCCTCTCTTCTTGAAGAATTGGACTCATCCGGCGACGTGCAGCGGGGCCACGAATTATTCAGACATCAATCGGAGATCGATTCGGATACCGTTGCCTCGGAGTATTCATCGGTGCGGTTGTTCGTATGGGCGATGCCCATCATCGGCTTTATCGGCACGGTGGTCGGCATCAGCATGTCGGTCGGCAGCTTTTCAAGTTTTCTGGGCGGCAGTATCGATGATATTGAAATGGTCAAGAGAGAACTCGCCAAGGTATCGACAGGGCTTTCGTATGCCTTTGACACGACTCTCCTTGGCTTGTCGACAGCCGTCCTCACGATGACGTTATCGGCTTTTGTTCAGAAGCGTGAAGAACGCTTTCTGAACGATCTTGACCTTCTTTGTCTCCAGATCGTCACGAATTATCAATCAGAAACGCCTTCAGCCGATGTCCTCAGACGGATACCCTATGATATTCTGAAGAGATCAACGGAATCGTTCAAACAGGAAATCAAGACCCTGACCGGAGAATTGTCCCAAAATGTCAAAAGTTTTTCTGATAATTTCGATGTTACCCTCCAATATTTATCCAAAATGTCCCAGGATTTTGCCCAGGTGGCCGATAAAATGCGAAGGGATGGCGAGGACGTCGGAGTTCTGGTCGGTGACATGCACAACTTCAGCAGGGTGCTGGTGTCAGTCCTAGAAAACAATGACAAACAATTCAAGGAATTCTACACCAGTTTCTCCGGCCATGTCCAGCCCCTGCATGCGACGCTGAATGCCAATATTCAAACATTGAGCACCCTGCATGCGGTCAATCCGGTGTTGACGGAAATGCAATCCACCCTCAATAAGATGATCCCACTGCTTCATAATTTGAATGGTCCGTTTGAATTCAGGGTGGTCCCCTCGCAGCACGGGGCCGCCCCCGGGATATCAGCTAATCCGCAGCATTCCGAAGTAAAGGAAGATAATTAAAGCCTGGAACAGCATGTCGGGGGCAAGTACAATCGAATAAAAGCGGATATTTTATAGGGAGAAGTAATCAGTAACTAAGAATCAAAAGCTTCTCAAACTGGTAATAAATTTTCTCGCAAAGCTCGCAAAGGACGCAAAGAAAATATTAAATACCGGTTTTTAAAAACCAAGGATACGGCCTTTCTTGGCGGGCTTTGCGAGCTTTGCGAGAGACGCCTTTTGGTTTTGCTTCTGGTTCCGGCTTGTCCGGGTTAGGGATAATAACTTTATCGTCATCATGCCCCCTGTTGCTTCATCATTACCTTAAGCTCTCCATTCCCGGTGAGCGGCAGGATCTTCTCGACCGTGAACGTGACCAGGTACTTGGGGCCTTTTTCCCGTTCTTCTTCAGGGGTCAAATGCCGCGTCATGAACGGTTCGATGGCCGCCGGATCGGTTTCTTCCTTCACTTTTTTCAGATGGAGCCGGATTCCCTGATGGCCGGGCGAATTCTCAAGAAAAAGATATGCGGCAAAGGGGTTAGTTTGCAGGTTGTGATGGGTCAGCCGCTGCCGCATGACAAAGGCGACTGTCGCTTCATCGAGTATATGGGGTTTGGAGTATACCGCGGCATTCACCACTCCTTTCCCGTCGGCTGTCGACAGAACGCCTGTGCCGGCAATATCCTGAAAATATTCTTTGAGAGTCATACGGTCCTCCATCCGCCTGCCTTTAAACGATCGCCTTTCCCACCAAATCATACTCTGTGGCATCCGTAATGGCAACGTTTATGAACGTTCCGGCCGAGGCCTCGGTCTCGGACAGATATACCACTCCGTCTATCTCGGGCGCCTGCGTGGAAAGTCTGCCGAAAAGGAGATTGTCTTCCATCCCGTCAACGAGCACCCTCCGGGTCAGGCCGATCAGGGCTAGATTTTTCCTGAGGGAAACCTTCGCCTGGGCCTTCATAATCCGATCGAGCCGCTCCTGCGCGACCTCTTCAGGCACTAGCCCGGTGAAAGCGTACGCAGGCGTCCCCTCCTCCGGGGAATATGTGAACGCGCCGAGATGCTCGAACCCCGTCTCTTTAACGAACGAGAGCAGACGCTTGAACGCGGCCTCGGTCTCTCCCGGGAACCCGACAATGAGCGAAGTGCGGAGCGCAATGCCGGGGACGTGCTTCCTGAGACCTTCTATGGTCTTTTGAATATCCACGGACGTTCCGCGCCGGTTCATTGCCTTGAGCACCTTGTCGTCAATGTGCTGTATCGGAATATCAAGGTATTTGCAGATTTTATCTTCCTCTGACATCACCCTCATGAGCGCACTGCTGATTCGCCCGGGATAGGCGTACATAAGTCTCACCCATTCCACCCCCGTTATCCGTGTCAGCCCCTTCATGAGCATCGGGAGGTCGGCCTCGCCGTCGCGATACGCCGTGGAATCCTGGGCCAGGAGTATGAGTTCCTTCGCGCCTTCGTCGGCCAGCGCCCGCGCCTCGTCAAGGATCGAGGCAAAGGGCCTGCTCTGAAAGTTACCGCGGATAATCGGAATGGCGCAGTAGGAACAGCGATTGCCGCACCCCTCGGCGATCTTGAGGTACCGGTAATGCGAAGGAGTGGTGCTCACGCGGGGAAGACCGTACACCATGGCCGGAGATGATACCTGGAGCAGGTGACTTTTCTTTTCGAGCGTCTGCCCGCAAATTTCAGCGATCCGGCTGATCTCCGCCGTGCCGATCACGGCGTCAGCCTCGGGAAGCTCATTAAACAGCTCCTCCCGGTATCGCTGGGCGAGACAGCCGGCAATTATGAGTGTTTTGCATTTGCCCTGCGTCTTCATTTTCGAGGCTTCAAGGATCGCCTCGATGGACTCCGCCTTGGCTGACTCAATGAAACCGCAGGTGTTCACCACGATCACGTCCGCCTCGGCCTGATCCGCAGTGATCGTAAAGCCGGACTCCGCGAGAACGCCGAGCATCTGCTCCGCGTCCACCTGGTTCTTGGGGCAGCCGAGGCTGACCATGCCTATTTTGTATGATTTTTTTGTCATGCTTGGAGAAATTATGGCCGCTAATGATTACTATCGAGGGAATTATTTTCCAGGCAAAAAGAGCGGCATAGTATTCAGAATCACTGGCAATTTACTCGCACGTATCATCCAGGTTGAAATAGCCCGAGGGGACTATCTTAATTCGTAAACCATCGAGACATCCGCTTTTCTACTTCTTCATGGGAAATGCCTTTTCCTTCATTAAGCTCTTTCATGCCTGCGTCCACTTGGAGCTTGACATACGGTTCCCCTTCATGACATCCTCATGTGTAATATCGTCCGGAAATGTTTGAATCATGCGAATGACTTGATCTTTCACTCCAAGCATGACGCCACCTCCCTTGCACCTACCTTGAGTGAAGGCAATATACCACGAAGATCACACTTCGACAATGCAAAACATAATGCCATATATGCAGAAGAGGAAACCAACTTCCAGAAAGTCCGTGACGCCTAATAGGTGAGGAGCAATCTGTCCTTTACGTCTTCACTTTCCAAGGTGCGGCCTCCCATCTGAAATCTTTTCAGCATAGACCGACCACAATGCACGAGGATCTCTCTCTCGAACAAACCGTCTGGAATTTCGAGATCACATATATAGTTACCAGATTTCTTCGACCCATCAATGCTAAGCGCAACATAAACGCCCCTGGCTTTACACTCGCCCGTTATCCGAAAAAGATTTTCCAGGCTGAATCCCTGGGCGCCGTAAAGTATGCCCTGACTGTAAGAATAGGGCGGATCGCAGTAAATCAGGTCGCCGGGCTTTGCCATATCCATAGCTTCTTCATAATTTAATATATAAAAATCGCATCCCTTGATTCTCTGTCGCCATTCTTCAACCCTTCTTGCAAATGCTTTAGGAGATATTGGATCATGAATACCACATGGAGTTGACATATATCCGTCATTTTTTCTAAATCTTACGACTCCGCCGTAACAAGCGCGGCACAGAAAAAGCAAGTCCGCGCCATTGGGCTTCGCATTGTACGATTTTTTTATTGTTTCATAGACAGCGACCTTGTCCCCTTTTGCCGCCTTATTCCATCTGTCCGCATACCACTTTACCAGTGTTTCCGGAGACTTTTTCAGGGTCTGCCAAATCTCCATTAACGGCCTGAATGTATCAGAGCCTATTCCCTCGGATGGGGCAAGCGTGGCCAAAACAGCGCCGCTCCCTAAAAACGGCTCAAAATACCTGCCGAAGTTTTCAGGGAAATAAGAAACAATCTCGTCGGCAAAACGCTGCTTGTTGCCTATCCACTTCAGCAGCTGCGTCTGCAGAGGATCCACCACCCTGACGCTTGTTTCTTGATATAACGGTAATTGCATCGCTGTTTATCCTTATCGTCTCTCTTAACCACAATATCCTATTTTGGGATATTTGTCAAGCTTCTGTATAATAGTAACATGAATAGAAGTAAAAGTAAAACTTTGAGTCAGCGCAAAATATTTCGAGCACTTCTTAAGCAGTTGAGAACGAACTCCCAGTTGACTCAAGCCGGATTGGCGAGCAAATTAAAACAACCACAGTCCTTTGTCAGCAAATACGAATCCGGAGAAAGAAGGCTTGACATCCTCGAACTGCGTAGCATTTGTGCGGTTTTAGAAATATCATTGCCCGATTTTGTTAAGGCGCTTGAGGACAAACTGAATGAAACCGTCTAAAGACTTCGTTAATCTCTCAAAGGATTTCTGGGCCAACATCAGAAGTATCAGCCAGAAAAGCGGCTATACCGAAAGCAAAACTCGCAGGATAAAAATCCCTACAGCCGCAGAAATAAAAACCGTTTTTACTGATTTGGATCTTACCTGCCGGCATTTGATCGACGACAATGAAAAGCTGACTCCGCAGGGGATAAAAGTAATAGATTATTTCAAATATCGAGCGGACATTTTAAACAATTATGTCGAGCCGCGATTAATGGACGCGGATAAAGCAAAGAAGCTGTTCAAGGATTTGAAAAAACAGTACAAGCCGAAATGCCCTCTGCCGATGAACAAGCAAAAAGGGTCGAAAAAAGCGCCAGCCTATTTTACCGGCATGATCAATATCCTGATCGAAGCGCATTCCAAGGGACATGAATGTGACTACAATCCGCGGGCACTCACGACGATTACGCGAAACGGCCGGCCTCTTAGAACGCTTGCTCGCTGGGTCGACGGCGCATTTCCGCAATCAGTCAATCCCGTTGCAATTTGGGAAATCAAGGAATATTACTACACGACCACCTTCGGCAGCAGAGTGGCCGACGGCGTTTACGAGTCTTTGCTGGACGGCATGGAACTGGAGGAGTTGCATGAGCACGAAGGCATCAAGGTTTTGCATTACCTCATGGTTGACTCCCATTATACCTGGTGGGTCTCAGGGAAATCCTATCTTTGTAGATTGATCGATATTTTACATATGGGTTACGTTGATGAAATTCTATTCGGTCATGAGGTCGTCGAAAAATTGCCGGAAATCGTCAACGAGTGGGCGAAACTATTGAGCAAAAAATGACTCCTTGGATGAAGAGTGACCCCGCGAATAAATATCAAAAGGTTACTGCTGCTGGAGCACATGACGGGATGCGGCCAGAGCACCGCCTAAAACCCCCCGCTCATTGCCAAAAAACTCGCCAGTTTTTCATTCGTCTCCCGCAAACGCCTCGAAAGGGTCTTTGTGAAGGCCCAGAGAAGCTTGTATCCCACTTCCCGGTCCATGATCAGCACCTTGTCCAGGTCGGTCTTGTTGATGGCAAGAAGTTCGACAGCGGTATTGGCAATGGCGTGGGCCGAGCGGGGGAAGTTGTCGATCAAGGCCATCTCGCCGAAACAGTCTCCCGGCTTGAGAACGGCCAGCGCCTCCTCGCCGATATTCGGGATAAGCTTGCTGATCCTCACCTCTCCCGCTACGATCAGATAACAGCGGTCACCCGGCTCGCCCTCCTTGAAAATGGACGCTCCGGAGGCGAAGTCCTCGTTTCTGACGATTTTTTGTATCCTTCCGAGCTCGTTCTCGGTAAGGGTTTCAAATAATTCCAACTTTTTCAGCAATTCAATCATATGCTCTCCGTTTTCTCACAAGCGCGTACGGTCCATTTCGAACGCGTTCTGGATCAACTCCACCTCTTTTTCAGTGGAAGAGCTGATCGCCACCACGTCGAACCTGCAGGGTACCTGGTGAAGCTTTTTATACTTGATGTACCCGAGGGCGGCCTTGATCATCCTGTGCTGCTTCCGCGGATTGACGGCGAGTTCCGGCGCGCCGTACGCATCGCTTGTCCTTGTCTTGACCTCAACAAAAACCACCATGCCCTGATGGAGCGCGATAATATCGATCTCGCCGCTTCGGGTACGGTAGTTCCGCTCCAGGATTCTGTAGTCCCGCTGCATCAGAAACCGCGCGGCCCGGTCTTCGCCTTCCCTGCCAAGGAGCTTTTTGAGAAGGCTCATCGGGGCTCCCAGCTCAGCATCCGGGCGATGGGCTGAAACGTCTTCCGATGCGCCTCGCAGGGGCCGTGCTCCCGAAGGAGCGAAAGATGCTCTTTCGTCCCGTAACCTTTGTGTTTCTGAAAATTATACTGGGGGAATTTCTCGTGAAGCTCCCGCATAAACCGGTCCCGGGTTACTTTGGCGAGGATGGAGGCCGCGGCAATGGAGTGACTCAGGCAATCTCCCTTTATGATCGGTTTTTGCGGAAGCGGAATGCGCGGAAGGGTTATCGCGTCAAGAAGCAGGTAATCGGGCTGCGGTGAGAGCTTCCGGAGCGCCAGTTCCATGGCGATGATGGTCGCCTGGAGGATGTTCACGTCATCGATGGTCCGCTCGTCGGCAAGGCCGATCCCGTAACAGACGGCCTTCTCCCGGATAACGTCGAAGAGCCGTTCCCGCTCCCCCTCGGCAACCAGTTTGGAATCCGTGACGCCGGGAATCAGCAGATCTTCGGGGAGTACGACCGCTGCGGCAACCACCGGCCCCGCAAGCGGCCCCCTGCCCGCCTCGTCCAGTCCGGCTATGAACAGGTAGCCCAACCCGCGTGCGCTTCGCTCAAAGAACAAAGTGTCGCACGCCGGCAGGCCGTTGAACAAATCGTTATTCCTGTCCGGTTGCGAAGCCCGCAGGCGGGTCCGGCCACGAGGCATAGGAACCTCTTTCGAAGTTAAATTCGAATTTCTAAACACGAAATCCTAAACGGAGACGGTTCCAGCCGTACGCCTGTTTAGGATTTCGAGATTCGTGCTTCGAGTTTGTCCGGCCGCTACTTCTCCTCCGCAAGGTCGGCCTGTGTTGCGCCGGCCATGGATGCATATACGCGCTCTTTCTCTTTGATCCTGGCGGCCTTGCCGCGCAGCTCCCTCAGGAAGTAAAGCTTCGCCCGGCGGACCTTTCCCTGCTTGGCGACCTCGATCTTGTCTATCATGGGCGAGTGGAGAGGAAAGAGCCTCTCGACCCCTACGCCGTAGGACAACTTCCGGACCCTGACGACCTCTCTCGAGCCTTCACCCTGGCGGCCGATCACAACGCCTTCGTAGATCTGGATCCTTTCCTTGTCGCCTTCAACGACCTTCGCATGAACGCGGACGGTGTCGCCCACGCGGAAGCTCGGAATCCCTTCTTTCAACTGCGCCTTTTCCAACGACTGTATGATGTTCATGGTAAACCTCCCTCAAATAAAGCAATTTCCAATTGTTAAATCCTAAATCCGAAATAACATCGAATGACCGAATGAACCAATTCTCTTTGTGTACTTCGATCTTTGATATTGTTTAGAATTTAGATATTAGGATTTCAAATTTTCAATTCTTCCTTCAACTCCTCCAGCATCTTCCGGTCCTCGTCGGTCAGATCGGCTGTCTCCAGCAACTCCGGTCTCTTCAGGAGCGTCGCTTTGAGCGCTTCGCGCCGCCGCCACTTCTCGATCTCCGCATGATTGCCGGAGAGCAGCGCTTCCGGGACCTTCCTGCCGCGGAAATCAGCGGGCCGTGTATAATGCGGATGGTCGAGCAACCCGTCTCCAAAGGAGTCCCGGTAGGACGACTCCTCATCGCCCAGCACGCCCGGCAGAAGCCGTGCAGCCGCGTCGATCACCACGAGAGCCGCAAGCTCTCCACCCGTAAGCACATAGTCGCCGATCGAGAGTTCCTCGTCGACCAGGGCGTCTATTACCCGTTCATCGACGGCCTCATAGTGTCCGCAAAGCAGGATAATTCTCCGCTTTTCAGCGGAAAGTCGCTCCGCGCGACTTTGATCAAAGAGCCTGCCCTGGGGCGAAAGCAGGATCATTAAAAACTCTTCTCCGGGATAGTCCGCCTTGAGCGCCTCGACCGTTTTGAAGATCGGTTCGGGTTTCAGGACCATGCCGGCGCCGCCGCCGTAGGGACTGTCATCGGCGGTCTTATGCTTGTCGTTTGCATAATCCCGGATGTTCCGGAGCTTTACGCTCAGGAGCCCCTTTTCCGCGGCGCGCTTCAGGATGCTTTCGTTCAGCGGTCCCGCCAGCATCCCCGGAAACAGGGTAAGCACCTCAAAGTTCAATTTTCTCATGGCCGGGAAAATCATGATCCAGGATACATGCATCCGTCATCGTGCATCATGTATCCTGCATCGTGTATCCTGCATCAGCCTTCATCTTCATTCCATCAGACCATCCAGAAGATGGATGACCATCCGCTTCGCAGCCCGGTCGACCTGCTTAACCACCTCTTGCGTGGCGGGAATATATACCTCGTTCACACCCTGCCTGACCACATATACATCGTTGCTGCCCGTCTCGAATATGTCCACGAGCGTGCCGAGCATCTCGCCGCCTTCGGTGAAAACTTCCATGCCGATGAGCTCGAACCAGTAGTATGTGCCTTCGGGCAGAGGGACCGCCTCTTCCTCGGGGATTTTCAGAAGCCAGCCGTTCAACGCTTTGGCCTTCTCGGGCGTATCATACCCCTCAAACAGCATGAGAGGCGCCTTGCCGGAGTGCCGGATGGACTTTACTTCGCAATCCATCTCCCTGCCCGAGGGAGAGACCAGATGCACCCGGCTAAGTCCTCTAAACCGCTCCGGGAAATCCGTCATGAGCTCGATTTTCATCTCTCCCTTGACGCCAAATGGTTTGAGCGCTTTGCCGATGGTTATGAGCATACCTGATGCTAGTTCATAGTTCAAAGTTCCCAGTTCATTGTGTTCAATGATTTCCTTACCCTGAACCCTGAACTCCGGTCTACTTCGCCGCTTCCGCGTGCTGCTTCATGACCCCAACCTTGGAGAGCAGGGTCTTTACCGTATCGGACGGGATTGCCCCCTTCTTGAGCCAATCGAGCGCCTTGATCTGGTCGACCTTGATCTCCGCCGGCTTCTTGAGCGGATCGTACGTGCCGACCATCTCGATGAAACGACCGTCTCTCGGAGACCGCGAATCCGCCACTACCAGCCGGTAGTACGGCTTCTTATGTGTGCCCATCCTTTTCAGTCTGATCTTTACCGCCATTTGTTCACCTCTCTCGTTAAATACAATTTCTAAATTAGAATTCCTAAATCCTAAACAAATTCAAAATTCAAATTAACAATATTTACTTTTGAATATTTGCGCTTGTTTAGAATTTAGATATTCGTGCTTCATGCTTGCCTTACCTGAATCCTCCAAGCATCTTTCCCATGTTTCCCATCTTGCCGCCGGACATGGACTTCATCATTTTGCGCATCTCGGCGAACTGCTTCAGGAGCCGGTTCACGTCCTGCACCTGGGTACCGCTGCCTTTGGCGATGCGGGCCCGGCGTTTGCCGTTGATAAGCAGGTAATCCGCCCGCTCCTTCAGGGTCATG
>Ga0334722_10000183_pt1 | contig 93608 bp, 59 predicted proteins | sample C3_bottom_MG_FD_207210 | JGI IMG/M metagenome (GOLD analysis project Ga0334722, IMG submission 207210) | Sediment microbial communities from Yellowstone Lake, YNP, Wyoming, USA - C3_bottom | ecosystem: Environmental > Aquatic > Freshwater > Lake > Sediment | place: USA: Wyoming | collected...
GCGGGCCTGTGACCCATCGACAGTCCTTCCGCGCGGCCGGTGCGGCAACCCCTTGATGCCGCACGGCCTGACACTCCGTGATGAAGGGCAGGGGGCCGGGCTGTTTCGCGTCTACTTCCCCGCCATCTCGTAGACGATGACTTTGAACGAGCCGGAAACCATCGTCGGCCGGCCCGGCTGGCCGTTAGCACCCGCCGGTCCGGGGGCGCCGTACTCGGCAGCCGCAATATACACGCGGTGCGTCTTCGGGTCGAGCGTCATCGTCCTCGACCGTGCCGGCGTCTTCAGCGTCTGCACCAGCGTCAACGTGCCGGCGGCATCCGACTTCGCGATCGTCATCGTGCCGTCGCTGTTCGACGAGAAGATCAGGCCCGTGCCCGGGTCGAACGCTGCCGCGTCCGGGCCTTCTCCGATTGGGAACGTCGAGAGCACCTTCCCGGTGGTGCTGTCGACCACGGGCATCAACTTGTCCGTGACGGCGTACAACCGGTGCGCCGCAAGGTCGAGGGCCAGCCCGGAAGCCCCTTCCGCCGGCTTGATGGGCCAGTGGGCCACCACTTCATGCTTCGCCGTGTCGATGGCCACGATCTCGTCCGTGTCCTCGATGTTGTTGTAGATGCGCCCGGCCTTGACGTCCACCTGGGCGAACTCCGGCTTGCCGGGCAGATTGATCGTGGCCTTCACCTCGCCGGTCAGCGCGTCGAACACGGTGGAGTCGTTGCTGCGGCCATTGAAGGTGTAAACCTCCTTGTGTCCCGGTTCGAACAGGATGCAGTCCGGGTTCGTGCCCGTCTTCACCGTCGACTTGATCTGCAGGGTCTTGAGGTCGACGATGCTGGCGGTGTTGTCGCGGCCGTTGCTGACGAACCCGAGGCCCAGTTCCGGCGCGAGCGCGATGCCGTGCACGCCGTTCGCCGGAGCAATTTCACCCACGACCGTGTTCTTGGCCATGTCGATGACGATGACCTTCGTCGCATGCGACACGTAGAGCCGGCGCGCAACCGAATCCACCGACAGGTAGTCCCAGCCGCCTTCGCCGCCAATCTTGATCTCGGCGAGCTGCTTGTACGGGCCCTCGGCGGCGGGCAGCGATGCCTGGATCCCGGAGAGTCCGGCGGCCAGAAGCGCCGCTCCAACCACGATGCGCAACGTTTTCATAACGGGTCCCTTTCGCGGGTCGTTCCGCTCCCTACTTCTTCTTCACGACCGGCTTGGCGTCGTCTTCCTTCTCTTCCTTCTCAGCCTTCGGTGGCGCCACGAACTTGCCTTCGGGCGTGAATTCCGCCGCCTTCACGTCACCGGCGCCGGTGATCGTCATCTCGTAGGTCATCACTTTGCCTTTGAACAGCTTCTCGGCCTTCGTGATGGTGGCCTTCGGGAACTTGGCCTTGAGCGCCGTCGTCACCGCGGGCGGGAGGCTGGCCGCCGGCACTTCTTCCTCGATATCTACGACGGTGCCGTCCGGGTTGTATACAAGGTCACGAGCCAGGCCGTTGTCGGTGCTCTCGACTTCCCAGACGGTCTTGCCGCCCTCAGTCTCCTTCGCGGCGTTCTTGATGACCGCATTCGGATAGGACTTCTTGAAGGCGTCCGCGATGGCCTTCGGCAGCTGCGCCGCCGGTTCCGCGGCCTTCTGGGCGGGCGCGGCCTGGGCGGCCGGCTTGGCAGCGGGTTTTGCCTGGGCCTGCGCCTGGGCAAACGCGGGGATGGCGACTGACAGGATAACGGCGCCTACGACGGTGTGAACCAGTTTCATCGATAACCCTCCTTGAGGCGCCAGTAGACCAGACCAACCTGAAAGTGGCCTGAAGATACCTTTCAGACCGTTTTCAGGCGACCTGCGCGAGAATAACCTGGCAAACCTATGCACGTCCTGATTGTCGAAGACGAACGCCAGATGGCCGCCCTGCTCAAGAAGGGCCTCGAAGAAGAGGGGCACCGGGTGGTGGCGGCGGCGACCGGTCCCGCGGGGCTGGCGGCGGCGGCCGACGGCGAATTCGACGTCATCGTGCTGGATGTGATGCTGCCGGGCCTCGACGGGTTGTCCGTCGCGCGGCAGGTGCGCGCCGCCCGCAACCGCACGCCGATTCTCATGCTGACGGCCCGCGATACCACGGCCGACATCGTCGCGGGACTCGACGCGGGGGCCGATGACTACCTGACCAAGCCGTTTGCCTTCACCGAGCTCCTCGCGCGTCTCAGGGCCGTGTCGCGCCGCGGGCCGGTTGTGCAGGAACCCGCGTTACGGCTTGGGGACCTCGCGCTGGAGCCATCCACGCGCGACGTCGTGCGGGCCGGGGAGGCCCTGAACCTGACGCGCACCGAGTTCGCGCTGCTGGAGTACCTGATGCGGCGCGCCGGCCACGTGGTGGCCCGCAATACCCTGATTGCGGCCGTCTGGGGACACGACCGCGAGATCGAGGACAACACGCTCGACGCCTTCGTGCGCCTGCTCCGTCACAAGGTGGACGGCGCGGGTCGATCGCGCCTGATCCACACGGTGCGCGGCGTCGGCTACGTCGTGCGCGAGGAAGCGCCCGAATGAGCCGCCGTTCCGTCCGGACGAAGCTGACCGTGTGGGTGGCCGCCGTGCTCGGCTGCGTCCTCGCGGTCATCGTGGGGATCCTCTGGTGGTCGCTGCACGACAGCGTGGCGGATACCATCGACGCGGGTCTCGTCACGCGCGCGGACGCCATTGGGCGGTTTCTCGATCAGCCTGGCGGTCCGGCGTCGCTCGAAGAGATGCAGGATGACCTGCGGGAGTTCGTGGCCCTCGACCCGGGCTTGAATCTTATTCGAATCACCAACGCCCGCCAGCGGGAACTCTACCGGTCGTCCGGTTTCGACGCGGCCCGCGCGCCGGCGCCGGATGCACGGGCGTCAACCGCGCGCTACTCGTTCGCTGACGTCACCATGAACAGGCATGCGCTGCGGCTCGTCACGGCACGGGTGCCCGCTCGCGGGCAGACGTTCGTCATTGACGTGGCGATGCCGACTGGCGAGTTGCGGGAAGTGTTCCAGGAATTCGGCTGGACCGTTCTCGTCCTGCTGCCCGCTGGCATCCTGCTGGCTGCGGCAGGCGGTTTCTGGATCAGCCGCAGTGCCCTGGCGCCGGTGGACCGCATGGCCCGGACGGCCCGCGCCATTACGGCGAAGAACCCGGGCTGGCGCCTTGATGTTCCCGAGACCGGAGACGAGATGCAACGCCTGGCCGAGACGCTCAACGCGATGCTCGATCGCCTCGAAGGCGCCTTCCGCGAGACAACGCGCTTCACGGCCGACGCGTCGCACGAGCTGCGGACGCCGATCTCGCTCATCCGGACCTCCTCGGAACTGGCGCTGCGGAGAGAACGCTCGGCCGATGAGTACCGCGAAGCGCTCGCCGGCATCCTGCGCGAGTCCGAGCGTACAACCGGCCTGGTGGAGAACCTGCTCACGCTGGCTCGTGCCGACGCGGCCGCGGATGGCCTGCAGCGATCGGCGGTGGATATGTGCGCGCTGCTGGCGGAGATCCGGCCGTCGCTGTCCGATCTGTGCTCGTCCAAGAACCTCGCGTTCGAACTGGCTGATGCCGGCCAGCCCGTGGAGGCGGCCGGGGACGCCGCAACGCTTCGCCGGCTGGTGTTGATCCTGGTCGACAACGCCGTGAAGTACACGAACGCTCCGGGGCGGGTGACCGTGTCGCTGACTGCCGCGACCGACCGTGTGCTGATCACCGTGCAGGACACCGGGATTGGCATCGGACCCGAGGACCTGCCGCGCGTCTTCGACCGGTTCTATCGCGCCGACAAGGCCCGCACCCGCGACTCGGGGGGCGCCGGCCTGGGCCTCTCGATTGCGCGGTGGATCGTCGAGCGGCACGACGGCTCGATTGAGATCGTGAGCGAGCCTGACCACGGCTGCCTCGTCCGGGTGGCGCTTCCGCGGTGCATCGACCTGGTCGACGGGGGCATCAGGATCCGTTAGTCACACCGGGTTGGGGACGGGTCAGATTTCCACAGGTACGCAGTTCTTGCGATCCCCCGAGGAAATCTAACCCGTCCCCAACCATGAGACGCCGTCTCATTTGGCGGACGGCTCTTGACGGACGGCGGAACAAGGCAGACATTGGTACTGCCCCCGACGGGTCGGTTGGGAGGTGCTCAATGTCGATTCCCGCTTCGATCGAGCAATTTGTCGCCCTCAACGGCGTTCCGTTCACTCCGATTCACCATCGAGTCGCGTTCACGGCCCAGGAAGAGGCGGCTGTCACCCACGTGCCAGGCCGCGAATGGGCCAAGACCGTCGTTCTCATGGCCGACAGCAAGCCCGTGCTGGCCGTGCTGCCCGCACACTACCAGGTGGACCTGGCTGCGTTGCGCACATTGACGGGCGCCAAGCACCTGCGGCTCGCCACCGAACACGAGTTTGCGGGTCTCTACCCGGACTGCGAGACCGGCGCCATGGCGCCGCTCGGTCCGCTCTACAACCAGACCGTGTACATGGACGACGGCTTGAGGAAGGACACGGAGATCGTGTTCCATGCCGGCACGCATATCGACGCGATTCGCATGCGGCTGGCCGATTTCATCCGGTTGGTGCGTCCGCTGACCGGGAGGTTCTCCATTCCGATTCACAACTGAGACTGGTCAGCCGTTGGTTTCCTGCAGCTTGGGGACGGGCGAGTGCTCCACGGGTTCGAGCGGGCAGTGACGAGGACAGTGCGAGTGTAGTGGCGAGTGCAGTAGCAAGCGCAGTGGACAAGTGCAGTAGTCAGTGCAGTAGTCAGTGCAGTCGCAGTAACCGTGGAAATCGAACCCGTCCCCACCTCTGAGCCGTTCGCCAGATTGCATTCCCGCCAGGCCAACACGCCCCCGTGGTACGATTCCGGCACCGTGCTGACGTGTCACCCAGCCCGGGAGTGGTTACGGAACTGTAACCACTCCCGGACTGGGTGATTGGCTCTCCATCCTGAGGTCCGATCATGCGCAGATTCGCCACGCCCCGCATCACCGTGTTCGCACTTGTCTCGATTGTCGCGCTGGTGTCACTGGCGTCGGCCCAGCCGGCCAAACGCCCGATCACCATCGACGACATGCACAAGCTGAAGTCGGTCAGCGACCCCCAACGCTCGCCAGACGGCAAATGGGTGGCCTACGTCGTCGGCACGACGGACGTCGAGAAGGACAAGCGCGACACCGATATCTGGATGGCGAGCTGGGACGGCAAGCAGCAGGTGCGGCTGACGTTCACGGCCGAGACGAGAGAGAGTTCGCCCCGCTGGAGTCCAGACGGCCGGTACCTGGCCTTCCTGACCAGCCGGGGCTCGGAAGAGGAGAAGAAACTCGGCGCGCAGATTTGGCTCCTGGACCGGACGGGGGGCGAGGCCCAGAAGCTCACGGACGTAAAGGGCGGCGTCAGCGACTACGCGTGGTCGCCAGACGGCAAGCGTCTCGTCTTCGTGTCGAGCGACTTCGATACCGCCGACGAGCCGGAGAAGATGGAAGGCTGGAAGCGGAAGACGGCCCCGCCCATCGTCGTCGATCGGTACCACTTCAAACAGGACATCGAAGGCTACCTGAAGAAGCTCTACTCGCACATCTTCGTGTTCGATGTGGCCGGCAAGAAGGCGGAGCAAGTCACCAAGGGCGACTTCGACGACAGTTCGCCGGCCTGGTCGCCGGACGGCACGAAGATCGCGTTCATCGGGCGCCGCGGCCCGGACGCCGATCGCAACGAGAATTCCGACCTGTTCGTCGTTGACACCAAGGCGGGGGCCGAGCCGAAGAAGCTGACGAGCTTCGTCGGAGCCAACGTGGGGAGGCCGGCGTGGAGTCCGGACGGGCAGTGGATTGCCTACCTGCAGGGCGACGAGGCCAAGAGCCTGGCGTACGAACAGCACATGCTCGCGGTGGTGCCCGCCGCGGGCGGCGCGGCGAAGTTGCTGACCGCATCGATCGATCGCCCGGTTGGCGGCCCGATTCTCTGGACGGCGGACAGCAAGGCGCTCCTGTTCGAGGTCGCGGACGACCGCGTGACGTATCTCGGCCGCACGCCGGTGGCCGGCGGCACGGTTGAGAAGCTGACAACCGGACGACGGACGGTGTCGGATCAGACGATGGGTGCCGATGGTGCGGTGACGGTGATGGCCGGCACGGCGACGGAACCGGCCGAGGTGCACGCGTTCGAGAACGGCCAACTGCGCAAGCTCACGCACCAGAACGATGCGCTCGTCGGTGAGCTCGCCCTCGGCACGACGGAGGACTTCACGTCGAAGAGCAAGGACGGTACGGTCGTCAACAGCATCCTCGTGAAACCCGCCGGTTATGACGCGAGCAAGAAGTATCCGCTCATCCTCTACATCCACGGCGGGCCCAACGGGCAGGATCAGCACGACTTCAGCTTCAACCGCGAGTTCTTCGCAGCCAACGGCTACGTGGTGCTGTCGGTCAACTATCGCGGCAGCAATGGACGCGGCAGCGCGTACCAGAAGGCCATCTTCGCGGACTGGGGTAACAAGGAAGTCGTAGACCTGCTCGGGGCCGTCGATCAGGCCATCGCGGCAGGCATTGCCGATCCGAATCGCCTGGGTATCGGCGGCTGGAGCTACGGCGGCATCCTGACGGATTACACGATCGCGACGGACACGCGATTCAAGGCGGCCGTCAGCGGTGCCGGCAGCGCGCTGCAGCTCTCGATGTACGGCAGCGACCAGTACATCGTGCAATACGAGAACGAGATCGGCGTGCCGTGGAAGGCGAAGGACCTGTGGGTGAAGATCTCCTACCCGTTCTTCCAGGCGGACAAGATCAAGACGCCGACCCTCTACATGGGCGGTCAGAGCGACTTCAACGTGCCGATCATCGGTAGCGAGCAGATGTACCAGGCGCTGAAGAGCCTCGGCGTCGACACGCAGTTCGTCATCTACCCGGGCCAGTTCCACGGGCTGACCGTTCCGAGCTACCAGCGCGATCGCCTGATGCGCTACCTGGCGTGGTACGACAAGTATCTCAAGGCAGGCGACAGGCGATAGGCGGAGTGCACGCTGGCGCGGGTTCGCGTCTCACTCCGCGGCCCCGCTCACACTCGCCGGTCAAACACGCCGTCGCGGGTGTGTTCAATGACGCATGTGGCGCTCGAACCGTACGCCACGCGGGAGTCTGACGGGACGGCCCGTTTGTCGGCACACTGAGTCGGCTCGGTTCGAGGGGCCGCTTCGTGAGTCCGCGAACCCGCGCAAGCTGTGACGCCGACCCGCCCCCGCTGACGGATTCCGGAGCAAACCGTGCGGGCACGCCGCCTTCGATTACGACAAGTGCAGCGTCGTGTCGGACTCCCGCGTGGCGGACCGATGGGGTGCCACATGCGTCACTGAATGCGCCCACGGCGATGCACTTGACCGGCGTGTCGAGCCCGGTTTGAAGAGGAACCGCCAGTGGGGCGAGAGGCGAACGATGTAAGGGGGACGCGGAGTGAAACGCGAACCCGCAACTTCGGACAACGTGCCGCGCCCGGTTTGTGACGGAAACGCCTGCGGGAGCCTGCAGTGTCGAGCCCGGATCGCGGAGGGCTGCGCCCGCGCAGGCCAGGCTGGAGCCTGGCGATCCCAGGCTGCCCAGACTCCTGCTCAGCCCAGCGCCTGCTCGATCGCGGCGCGCAGGGCTCGCAGGCCGGCCATCACGTCAGGTCCGAGGTGCACGCGCAGCGCCCGGCGGCCGCGCTCGGCCAGCACGGCGAAGTCGCCGCGGGCTTGCGCCGCCACCACCACGCCGAACGTAAACTTCAGTCCGGGCACCGGCACGTCCCGCGCCGGATCGTACGTGACCTGCAGGAACACGCCGGTGTTGGGCCCGCCCTTGTAGACCTGGCCCGTCGAGTGCAGAAATCGCGGGCCGAATCCCAGGCACGTCGCCGTCCGCTTGCGATCCCGAATCAGGTGCCGCGACACCTGCAGTTCGGCCATCGTCTCCGCATTCATCGGCACGTAGGCCAGCAGGGCCGCGTAGTCGCCCGCCGTGAGGCGATTCAGGTGCGCCCGCAGGAACGCCGCCGCCGTTCGCCCGGCGCCAACGGCCTTTTGCAGGTCGCCCGCGTTCCGCTCGTCCGTGAAGAACGTGAGCGTGCCGTCGCTGAAGATCGGCGCCTCGGCGGGAAGCGATCCGGAGGCCTCGTAGGCGTCCGTCAGCTTCCGGGTCGCGATCTTGCTCGCCTCGACGTCGGGCTGGTCAAACGGGTTGATGCCCATCAGCGCGCCGACCACCGCCGTCGCGATCTCCCAGCGAAAGAACTCTGCTCCAAGCGCGTACTCGTCTGCCATCGAGATGCGAATCACGGGCTGGCCGGCGGCTTCAAGACGGGCGACCGCGGCATCCTGCGTGGCATCGGGCGCCGATTCGAGGCGCAGGTAGACGAACACTCGGTCGGCGCCGTACACGCCCGCATCACCCTCGTGCTCCAGGTCCACCGGGACGATGCCGTGGCCGTGCTTGCCCGTGGACTCGGCCACCAACTGTTCCAGCCATGCCCCGAGGTCGAAAATGCCCGGCGACGCGACGATCGTCAGCTTGTTGCGGCCGTGGCGCGCCAGTACGCCCAGCGTGACCCCGAGTTGCACGCCCGGGTTCGAGGCCGCCGGACCCTTGCACCCGACCGACATCTGCGCGGCGCCGTCGAGGAACCTGGCGACATCGATTCCCATCACCGCCGCCGGCACCATGCCGAACGCGGAGAGGGCGGAAAAGCGCCCGCCGATCGCCGGCACACCGTGCACGATGTGCCGGAAGCCGCGCGACGTGGCCAGCTGTTCGAGGGACGACCCGGGGTCGGTGATCGCGATGAACCGGCCGCCGGCCTCAGTGTCGCCGACCGCGGCCTTCACGCGATCGAAGAAGTACTCGAGGAGGATGTTCGGCTCGAGCGTGCTGCCGGACTTGCTGGCAACAATGACGATGGTCCTGGCGAGGTCGACCGAACCGGCGACGGCGGTCACCTGGCCGGGATCGGTGGAGTCCAGCACGCGGAAGTCCGGCACGCCCTTCACGTGGCCAAACGTCTGCCGCAGCACTTCCGGGCCGAGGCTCGATCCGCCCATCCCCAGGAGCACCACGAACGGAACACCCGTCGCTGTGACGTCGGCCGCAAGCGCGCGGAGCGCCTCGACACGCAGTTGCTGCTCTTCGACGGTCGTGAGCCAGCCCAGCCACCTGGCCTCGTCTGTCCCGCTCCAGAGCGCCGCGTCGCGCGCCCACAGCCGCCGGGTGCAGCCGTCAGCCTCCCAGCGGGCCAGCGCCTGATCGATGTCTGCCGTCAGCGGGGCTGGTAACGAGCGTGTCACGTTGGTTCTCCTCAAAGCCCGGCGCTCAGTGGTGTCGATGATGCGCCGGGAATGTAGCGCGCAGGCTTCAGCCCGCGTGCCCGGGGCGAAGAGGCTCAACGCAAGTGAGCCCCGGGACTAGCGCCTCGGAGAAGCGCTCTTCTCGGCCACGGCCGCCAGCAGCCGGGCGAACGCCACTTCGAACTGCTTCACCCCGTCTGCGAGCAGGAAGTCCGTCGCCTCGCGCACGGAGACGCCGGCGGCTTCGATTGCGCGCAGTGCCGCCGCCGCCTCGTCCGGCGCCTCTTCCAGGCTCGCGCGAATATTGCCGTGGTCGCGGAACGCATCGAGCGTGGCGGGCGGGATCGTGTTGACCGTGTCCGCGCCGATGAGTTCTTCGACGTACATCACGTCCCGGTACGCGGGGTTCTTCGTGCTCGTGCTGGCCCACAGCAGCCGCTGTGTCCTGGCCCCGCGCTGCGCCAGCGCCTGCCAGTGCGGCGTGCGGAACAGGTGCAGGTAGCGGTGGTACGCCAGCCGCGCACTCGCAATCGCCGCCTTGCCGGCCAGCGCGGTGAGGCGCCTGGCTTCGTCCGGGCCCGCCGCGGCGGCCTTCTCCGCCAGCTTCGCGTCGATCGTGCTGTCGATGCGGCTGACGAAGAAGCTCGCCACGCTCGCGACGCCGCTGATGTCCTTCCGGGCGGCGTCACGCGCATCGAGCCCGGCGATGAACGCGTCGGCCACGCGCTCGTACATGTCCACCGCGAACAGCAGCGTCACGTTCACGTTGATGCCGTCCGCGATCAACTGCTTGATGGCCGGGAGGCCCTCGGCCGTCGCGGGCACCTTGATCATGAGATTGGGCTTGCCGACAGCGGCCCACAAACGGCGCGCTTCCTCGAGGGTCCCGGCCGTGTCGTGTGCCAGCGTGGGCGCCACTTCGAGGCTGACGTATCCGTCTCGCCCCTTCGTGCGGTCGTACACGGGACGCAGCGCGCCCGCCGCATCCCGGATGTCCGCGATGGCCAGCGCTTCGTACACGGCCTTGGCGTCGGTCACGCCCGCGGCCTGCTGGGCCGCCAGGGCCGCAGCGTAGTCCGAGCTGCCGGCAATGGCCTTCTCGAAAATCGCAGGATTCGATGTGACGCCAGACACGCCATCGTCTGCCACCATCCGCGCCAGTTCGCCGCTATCGAGAAGCTGCCGCCGGATGAAATCCAGCCACACGGACTGCCCTGCCTGATCGAGTGCCTTCAACCGGTTCATTACTTCCGCCCTCCAGAGATCTTCCTGGCGACTTCCGCCACGTGTTCGGGCGTGAAGCCAAAGTGTTTCATGACCACTTTCAACGGCGCCGACGCGCCGAACGAGTGCATGCCGATGATCGCGCCGTCCGGGCCCGTGTAGCGCTCCCAGCCGAGCGTGGTCGCCGCTTCCACGCCAACGCGCGCGGAGACCGCCGGCGGCAGCACGCTGTCGCGGTACGCCCGATCCTGCCGTTCGAACAGCTCCCAGCACGGCATGCTGACCACGCGCGCCTTGATGCCCTCCCGAAGCAGTTGCGTGCGCGCCTCCACGCAGATCGCGACCTCGCTGCCGCTGGCCAGCAGGAGCACGTCCGGCTTGCCGTCGGGAGCGTCCACCAGCACGTAGGCGCCCTTCGCCACGCCCGACGCGGGCGCGCACGCCGTGCGGTCGACCGTCGGCAACGCCTGCCGCGTCAGCAGGAGGGCCACAGGTTCGTTGGTCAGCGGCGCAATCACGCGCCACGCCTCGAGCACCTCGTTCGCGTCCGCCGGGCGGATGGTCAACAGGCCGGGCATCGCGCGAAGCGACGGCAACTGTTCCACCGGCTGGTGCGTGGGGCCGTCTTCGCCAACGCCGATCGAGTCGTGCGTGAACACGTACACGACCGGCAGCCCCATCAGCGCGGCCAGGCGGAGCGATGGGCGGCCGTAGTCGCTGAACACGAAGAAGCCCGAGCCGTAGGCGCGTACGCCGCACAGCGTGAGGCCGTTCATGATGGCACCCATCGCGTGTTCGCGGATGCCAAACCGCATGTTGCGGTTGCCGTAGGCGCCGGCCTCCACGTCACCCGTGTTCGCGAGCCGGGTCTTCGTGGACGGCGTGAGGTCGGCCGACCCGCCCACGATCCAGGGCACACGCGCGGCAACGGCATTCAGGACCTTGCTGGAGGCCTCCCGGCCGGCCAGCCCCTTGGCGTCGGTCGCAAACGGCTGCAGGTCCTGGTCCCAGCCCGCGGGCAGTTGCCGGGTGATCATGCACGCGAGGTGCCTGGCCAGTTCGGGGTACTCGCGGCCGTAGTCCTCGAAGCGCGATCTCCATGCCTGGCTCTGTTCTGCGCCACGTGCGCCGATGCCCGCGGCGAAGTGCGCGCGCACACCGTCGGGCACCAGGAACTGCGCGTCCTCGGGCCAGCCGTAGTTGCGCTTGGCGCCCTTGACTTCCTCGTCGCCGAGCGGCTCGCCGTGGGCTTTGGCCGTGCCCTGCTTGGTGGGCGCGCCGAAACCGATCACGCTCTGCACGATGATCAGGGTGGGCCGGCCGGTGGTACTCCTGAATGCCGACAGCGCCGCCCGGGTCTCGGCCAGGTCGTTGGCGTCGCCCACGCGCAGCACCTGCCACCCGTACGCCGCGAACCGCGCGCCCACGTCTTCCGAGAACGCCAATGACGTCGGGCCTTCGATCGTGATGTGGTTGCTGTCGTAGATCCAGCAGAGGTTGTCGAGCTTCAGGTGCGCCGCCAGCGACGCGGCCTCGCTGGTGAGGCCTTCCATCATGCAGCCGTCGCCCGCGAGCGCGTAGACGTTGTAGTTGAACAGCTCGTAGGCGGGCTTGTTGAAGTACTCGCCCATCCACTTGCCGGCCAGCGCCATGCCCACGCTCGTCGCAGCCCCCTGCCCGAGCGGGCCCGTCGTCGTTTCGACACCGGTGGTCAGGTGGTACTCCGGGTGGCCCGGGCAGCGGCTGTGCAACTGCCGGAACTGCTTGATCTCGTCCAGCGGGACCGACAGGTCGCCGGTGGGCTGGCCCGCCGCGTCGACGGCCTTCACCCCGGTCAGGTGCAGGAGCGAATACAGCAGCATCGAGGCGTGACCGGCGGACAGCACAAAGCGATCGCGGTTCGGCCAGAGCGGATCATTTGGATCGAAGCGCAGGCGTTCCTGCCACAACGCGTACGCCACGGGCGCCATCCCCATCGGCGCGCCCGGGTGGCCGGAGTTCGCCTTCTGGATCGCGTCGATCGACAGCGTCCGGATCGTATTGATCGCCAGCCATTCGATGTGCTTGGAACCGTCACTCACAAGTGCGCTCCTTGTACGTCACGCCTCATCCGCCGCCAGGCCGGGCCAGAGCCCGGCGATCCCGGGCTGCCAGCGCCAGACCGCCCCGGCCGGCATCGACGAGATCGTTTAGTGTACTTCCGTCTGGCGCCGGCGCGAACGGTGAATCACCCAGAGGGCCGCCGCAGTCACGGTACCAAACTCGACACACGTGGCCCACCAGGGCAGGCGCCAACCCGCGCCCGACGCAGACATGCGCCACACGTAGTACGTCACCAGCGAACTCTGGGTCCATACCAGCAGGGGCAGCGTCTCCAGGGCGCCGACGAACGGCACCAGCCACAGCAGGTACCACGGGTAGATCGTGGGCGCGAGCAGCGCGGCCACGAAGAGCGGCCACGCCCAGGGCGCGCGGCCGTCACGCTCCGGCCGGCGCCGTTGCCACCATGCCACGGCGAGTCCCGCCAGGACCGGCATCCCCGCCAGCCAGCGCGTTCGCCAGACCGATTCGACCACGCCGTACAACAGCCCGTTGAATCGCCACTTCGCGAGATAGGTCGGGAGCGATCCGATCGGCAGCGACCCCTCGCCCAGTGCGAACGGCGCCGCCACGGCCAGACCGCACACGCAGGCGATCGCGGCATCGCGGATCCGGATCTTCCGCCAGAACAGCGGCACGAGGACCAGCGGCAGGAATTTCACCCCGATCGCAGCGACCAGCGCCACGGCGGCCACCAGCGTGGCCCGTCTCGCGAGCGCCACGAACGACAGCGTCACGAAGAAGACGCCGATGATGTCCAGGTGGCCGCTGCCGGCGACCTCGAGGATGACGAGCGGATTCCACGCGTAGATCAGGACGAGCCACGGGCTCTTGCCGGTCAGGGTCAACCAGTGGCGCAGCAGCACGATGACCAGGATGTCGAACGCCACGAACGCGAGCTTGAACACGAGCACGGACGGCTGCACGGCGGCGATGCCACGGAAGATCCACTCGGCGACGGGCGGGTAGATCGTCGGCAACGCCGGGTGATTCATCTTGCGCGTCACCTCGGTGTGCAAGGGAGCCAGTGCGGGATCCGCGGGAATGGCGGTGTAAGGATTGAGGCCGAGACCCTGGATGCGGCCATCCCACACGTACCGGTATATGTCGTCCGACAGTGTGGGCTCAACGGGCACGAGCGGCGCGCGCATGCAGAGCGCCAGCGCCAGGCAGAGCCAGAGCGCCCGGCGGTCAGTGTCGGGCCGGCTCGACGCCAGCCACGCGGCAGCAAGGTAGAGCGCCGAGGCGACACCGCACACCACCACCACGATCTCGGTGTCCTGCCGGACGTCGAACCGTGACAGGACGGCCATTGTCACGGTCAACGCTACGCCGATCGGAATCAGTTTCGAGAGCATCGCGTGTCAAGCCAGGCTGGAGCCTGGCGTTCCCGGGCTGCCCGCCCCATCCCTCTCGAGCCAGGCTGGAGCCTGGCGATCGCAAACCAATACACCCCGCCGTTCAGCGGTGCTGCCCCGGCGAGAAGCGGACCTCGTACGTCTGCACCAGCGAGGCTTCTGTCTTGTCAAGCACGAGCTCGCCGCTCGGCCGCCGGAGGCCCAGCGTCAACGCGCCCGTCGGGCATGCCGCCACGCACGCCGAGCACCGGACGCACTGCGGGTCCAGCACAGGCAGATCCTTGTTGGCGAAGCTCATCACGTCTACGCCGGTGTGACAGATCCTCGTGCAGTCGCTGCACGAGATGCACTTCGCCTTGTCCGGGATCAGCCGGAACCGCGAGCCCCTGGCATAGATGTGCAGCAGGGCGCCGAGCGGGCAGGCGAAACGGCAAAACGTGCGGCCGCCCATGAAGAAGCAGAAGCCCAGCCCGACCACCCCCGTCAGCAGGACCTCGTGGAACCACCGGTAGTTCAGGTACGGCAGCGTGTTGTACACCCAGCCGAAGCCGATCGCCGGCCACGAGGAGCGGCCGAACATCCAGCCCAGGATCCTGAGCAGCAGCAGGAGCGCGGTCACGGCGAGCATGCCCTGGCCGACAAAGTTCCACCGGTTCACGCGGGGGCCGTGGGGCATCTTCTCGCGCTGCCGGTCCCCGACCGTTTCGGCGAAGGCACCCCACGGGCAGATGCTGCCGCAGTACCCGCCCTTGCCCCAACGGCGCACCATCAGCGGCAGGAGCGCGCCAACCTGTACCACCGACACGCCGAGCCACCACCACATGACGCGGTCGGTGAAGAGATTCGCGATGTTCAGCGGGAACGGCACGATGATCCCGACCGCTCGCCAGTAGGCCCGCTCGTGCCCGCGCATGCCATCGAGCCGTTCAAAGAAACTGTCCGCGAAATACCGCGTCCAGGTGTCGCCGGCCTCGAAGTGTCCGTTGCGGCCCAGCCACGGCAGGATGACTTCCGGGATCAGGCACAGGAAGATCCACTGCACGGCAATCATGACGACCGTCTGTCGCAGCACGTACCGGGTTGGCGTGCGGCGGATGCGGCGGACGCCGAAGACGGTGACGAGCGTGGCCCATGCGAACGTGAAGTAGAACGACGGCGACCCGAGCGCCAGGCGCAATGTGTAGAACAGGTGCCCTTCTGATTGCTCAGCCCGGGTGAGGCTCTTCGACAGTTCCGCCAGCCATGCCGCGAAGTCGTAGGGGAACAGCTTGTGCCGCTGGGCGAACTGCTGAACCGGAAACTCCGCGTAGGAGCCCTTCCAGTGCCACAGCAGCACGCAGACCAGGATCGACAGGGCGAGCCAGCCCCACGCCACGCCGTCGTGCAGGTTGCGGGGCGGAAGCCCAGACCGGCGCAGCAAGCCCAGCGGCGACTCGCGGCCCAGCATCGCGAACACGGCGGCGTTGGGAATCGTGCTCTCCTGGCCCCCGGGGTCCGCGAGCGTCACCGTTTGCGCGTCGATGCGCCGCACCCCCGAACCGGGGCGGATCTGCAGCGACCCCGGCCCCTCTGAACTCTTCATCGTCCGCATCGTGGCCGTGGTCTCGTAGGCCGACACGGGCGCTTCGATGTGGATCTGGGCCGACGGATCCTCGCGGATCGCGTCGAGCTTGGCGCGGTTCTCCGCCGACACCCCCGTCAACTGCGCCTCGGGGTGACTGAGCGTCACACGCGCGCCGCAGGTGGCCAGCCCGACCGCCGCTTCGACGGCCGCGTTGCCGTCTCCGACGACGAGCACGGGCTTCCGATCGAAGTCCTGCGGGTCGTAGAGGCGGTTGTAGACCTTGTCCAGGTTGCTCCCGGGGCACGCGAGCCTCTGGTAGCTCCCCTGTCGGCCGATGGCCACGATGACGCGCTGGGCGCGGGTGACGGCGCCGCCAGCGTGGTGCACCAGCAGATCCTCGCCCTTCCGCTCGATACGATCGACGCACGACACGATCGGCTCGATACCCGCCGCGCGGCGTTGCCGGGCCAGGTCGGTCAGCAGCGCATCCGGTGTGTCCCCCGTCACGCTCAAGGGGCTGTCGGCCGCGACGCCTGTCGGATAGGCATGGATGGCGGTGCGGCGGGGAATGTTGGCGATCGCGGTGTACGGTCCTGTCGCGTCGAACACGGCCACACGCAGGCCGGCCTGGCTTGCCGCAATCGCGGCGGCGATCCCGGCAACGCCGGCGCCGACGACGGCGATGTCCAGTTGTTCGGGGTCGGTGGACGGTTTGAAGTTCTTGGCCGCAGCGATGGAGTTCACGGCCGCGGCGCCGCTCGCGGACGCGGCTTTGAGCAGCGCGTGGCCGGCCAGATCGCCGACAATGAAGAGGCCGGGAAGGGCAGTTGCGCCACCAGGGCCAACGACGGGCAGCGGCTCAACCGTTGAGGCCGGCCACTGCCCGTGCAGCCAATGTCGGAACGTCTCGAGCATTCAGGGCGCCTGCCGCGCGACGCTAGCCCTTGCAGGCGCGTTGAACGTCGTCGACCGTCTTCGGGATCGGATGGCCCAGCACGCGGTTGCCCGTCGCCGTGACGAGCACGTCGTCCTCGATCCGGTACCCGCGGGCGTTGCGGTACTTCTGCACGACGTCGTAGTTGATGAACGCCTCGAACTTCTTCTCGGCCTTCCACTGATCGATGAGCGCGGGGATGAAGTAGATGCCCGGCTCGACGGTGAGGACGAATCCCGGCTCGAGCTTCTTCGCCAGGCGCAGGTAGCCCAGGCCGAACTGGGTGCTGCGGGCCACCGTGTCGTCGTAGCCGACAAAGGCCTCGCCGATGTTCTCCATGTCGTGCACGTCCATGCCCATCATGTGGCCCAGGCCGTGCGGGAAGAACATCGCGTGGGCGCCGGCGGCCACCGCCTCGGCCACGTCGCCTTTCATCAGGCCAGCCGACTTCAGGTCGGTGGCAAACGATCGGGCGGCCATCATGTGCACGTCGCGGTACGGCACGCCGGGCTTGATGGCGCCGATGGCCGTCATCTGCGCGCTCAACACCATCTCGTAGAGTTCGCGCTGCTGCGCGGTGAACGTGCCGCCAACGGGAATCGTGCGCGTGATGTCGCTGGCGTTGTAGTTCGGCGACTCGCATCCCGAGTCGAGGATCATCACGTCGCCGGCCTTGAACTGGTTCAGGTGGAAGGGATTGTGCAGCGTCTCGCCGTGCACCGAGCAGATGATCGGGAACGACAGGCGGTAGCCCTTGGCCGTGGCGATCTTCGTGATCTCCGCGACGATGTCCCGCTCCCAGTTGCCGACCTTCGCGAGCGGCATCGCCGCCAGGTACATCTCGCGCGAGACGTTGACGGCGGCCTCGATGTCGGCCACCTCCGCGTCGCTCTTGTAATTGCGCTGCTTGACCACGGCCTTGTGCAGATCCGCCGAACGGTAGTCGCCGACGGCCGACGGGTGCAGGCCGAGCAGGCCGGCGAGCTTCAGCGTGTGTTCCGGGCGATACGGCGCGAGAAAGTGAATGCGGCGGCCTTGCGCGATCGCGGCGGCTACGTGCTTGGCGAGGTCCGCGAGCGGGGCGGTCCCGGCCACGGCGCCCTGCCTGGCGCGGTCGGCCGTGGTCGGCTGCGGACCGCTCCACACGATGTCGGCCACCGTCAGGTCGTCGCCAAACAGGGTGTCCGTGCCCTCGTCGATATCGATCGTGGCGGCGAGACCGGGCTGATCAACGTTGAAGAAGTACAGGAACGTGCTGTCCTGACGGAAGTGATAGGTGTTGGCGGCGTAGTTCATCCCGACTTCCTCGTTGCCGAGGAGCAGGATGAGACCGGATCCGACGTCCTGACGCAGTTGGGCGCGGCGAGTGCGGTACGTGGCGGGATCGAACATGTGTCGGCACCTCGAAGGGGAACGGGTCTGGCGATAGTGTAGACGGTACTGGGGTCAGGTCCAAACGGGAAGATCTTCTACGGAAATTTGGATCTCGCGTCTGAATAGGGCGCGCGTCCCGCCCGCGATCCAAGAACTTGGAGAAGATCTTTCCTTTTAGACCTGACCCCATTTGGACTACCCTTCTCCGCCAGAAGTACTTTTCGTTACAAGGAGTCATGGCATGCGCTCGATTCGTTCCTGCAGCACGTGGTTCGGCGTCCTCGGTATCGCCGCGCTCCTGCTCATCGTCGTCACGACCGACCTCGCCGCCCAGGCGCTGTCGCCCGAACTCGCCAAGACCTTCAAGTTCCGCTCGATCGGGCCTTCGCGGCAGAGCGGCCGCATCATCGATTTCGCTGTGCCGGAGAAGGAGCCCTGGACCATCTATGTGGCCACCGCGACGGGGGGTCTCTGGAAGTCCGTCAACAACGGCATCTCGTACGAGCCCATCTTCGAGAACGAGGCCGTGATTTCCCTCGGCGACATCGCCGTCGCCGCCACCGACCCGAAGATCGTCTGGGTCGGCACGGGCGAGCACACGTCGTCTCGCAGCACGTACTGGGGTGACGGCATCTACAAGTCCGTCGACGCCGGCAAGACCTGGACGAACATGGGTCTGAAGGACTCGCACCATATCGGCCGCGTCCTCATCGACCCGAAGGATCCCAACATCGTCTACGTCGCGGCGCTCGGCCATCTGTATTCGCAGAACGACGAGCGCGGCGTCTACAAGACCCTCGACGGCGGCAAGACCTGGACGAAGTCGCTCGAGGTGAAGGCGGACGGACGCATGGTGGGCGCGGCCGACCTGGCGATGGATCCCGTGAACTCGAAGATCCTCTACGCCGCCGCGTACGACAAGGAACGCAAGCCCTGGACGTTCAACCTGGCGGGCCCGGGCAGCGGCATCTACAAGACGATCGACGCCGGCAAGACGTGGACGAAACTGTCGGGCGGCCTGCCCGGCGGGATGCTCGGACGGATCGGCATCGACATCTACAGGAAGAACCCGCTGATCCTCTACGCCAACATCGAGAACGGCAACATCCCCGGCGTGTCCGAGGCCGACCGGTTGGCGCAACTGCGGGCGGGCAAGACCAGTTCCGGGATGATCGGCGAAGAGGTCTACAAGTCCGAGGACGGCGGCAAGACGTGGAAGAAGGTGAACCAGAGCCTGGCGTCTGGCCGAGGCGCGGTTCCGGGCGACGCGGCCCAGGCGCCCGGCGGCGAGCAGGCGCAGCAGGCCACCCCGCCGGTGCAGCAGGGTCGCGGTGCGGGGGCTCCGCAGGGCCGTGGCGCGGCAGCCACGGCTCCGACCGATCCCAACAAGAACGTCGCTATCGGCGGAGGCCCGGGCTACTACTACATGCAGATTCGTGTTGACCCCAACGACGCCAATCACGTGTACGTGCTGACCGTCGGCGTGCTGGAATCGAAGGACGGCGGCAAGACGTGGTCCTCGGCGTTCCGCTTTGGCGGGGACAACCACGCAATGTGGATTGACCCGGCCAACTCGGCGCACATGCTGCTCGGCTACGACCACGGCATGGGCATTACGTACGACGCCGGCAGGAACTGGTACCACCCGGACGAGCTGCCGCTGTCGCAGTTCTACCAGGTCGGGTACGACATGAACGTGCCGTACTACGTGGCCGGGGGGCTGCAGGACAACGGCTCCGTGCGCGGGCCCAGCACGAAGCGCGGCGGCGGCCGCATCGTGTTCGAGGACTGGCAGACGGTGGGCGGCGGCGACGGGATGTTCAACGTCACGGACCCGACCAACCACTTCCTGTACAACGAGTCGCAGCAGGGCGCGATCTCGCGCACGGACCTGGTGACCGGCGAATCCAAGAGCATCTCCCCTCGCGACCCGGCGTTGCGCTACGCCTGGACGGCGCCGATCGTCATCTCGCCGCACGACGGCAACGTCATCTACCTCGGCTCCAACAAGCTCATGAAGTCGCCGTACCGCGGCGAGACCTGGACCGAGATCAGCCCGGATCTCTCGAAGAACGACCCGGCCACGCTGACCACGGGCAAGGGCGGTGACGGGAACATCCAGTACGCCACCATCACCAGCATCGACGAATCCTCGCTGGTTCGCGATCTCATCTACGTCGGCACGGACGATGGCAACGTGCAGATGACGAAGGATGGCGGCAAGACCTGGACGAAGCTCAACGACAAGATCACGGGCAACCCGGGCTACTACGTGAGCCGCGTCATCGCGTCCAAGCATGCGCCCGGCACCGCGTACGTGACGTATTCGGGCCTTCGCAACGACGACTTCAAGGCGTACGTCTACAAGACGACGGACTTCGGCGCCACGTGGGCGTCGGTCGCGGGCAACCTGCCGGCCAGGTCGATCAACGTGATCCGCGAGGATCCGTACAACCCGAACCTGCTGTTCGTCGGCGTGGATTTCGGGCTCTTCGCCACGATCGACGGCGGCAAGAACTGGACCGAGCTGAAGAACGGCATGCCGACCCAGCCGGTGCACGACCTCCAGATTCACCCGCGCGAGCGCGAGCTCATTGTCGCGACGCACGGTCGCGGTATCTACATCGCGGACATTTCGGCGCTGGAGGAGATGAGCGCGGCGGTGGTCGGCCAGGACTTCTACCTGTTCGACGTGCTGTCGAAGGTGAAGTGGGTGACGCGGCGCGACAACGTGTCGGCCACCATCAACTACAACGGCCAGAGCGCGCCGAACGGCGTGATGATTAACTACTACCTGAAGGGTCCCGCGCAGGGCGACGTGGCGGTCAAGGTGATGCAGGGCGCGTTCGTCCTGGCGGAAACCAAGGGCCCGAACGCGGCCGGCATCAACCAGGTGCTGTGGAACATGCGCGGCACGCTCGCGACGGCTCCCGGCGTGACGGCGGCGGCCGGCGGCGGCCGCGGGGGGCGCGGGGGCGGCGGTGGCTTCGGGGGCTTCGGTGGTCAGCAAACGCCGGCGTACCCGACCTTCGGCGGCAACGTGGCCGTCGACCCGGGCGACTACACCATCAGCGTGACGGCTGGCGGCAAGACGTTCACGAAGCACGTGAAGATCCTCGAAGACGTCTGGTTCAAGAACTAGGGGATCGGGGAAAGGCAACAGGGACTGATACGGGGTGGGTGCGGAAGCGCCCACCCCGTCTTCTTATTCAGTGGATGCTTGGACGGTGACCCCGTCCTCGAGCAGTGCGTCAATCTCGTCCGGGGTCAGCCCGGCTTCGCGCAGCACTTCAACGCTGTGTTCACCCAGGCGCGGCGGGTGCCGCCGGATGCTGCCCGGCGTCTTCGAGAACGTCGCCGGCACACCCGGCATCCTGATCCGCCCCTCGGTCGGATGCTCCAGCGTCTGCCAGAACCCGACGGCCGTGAGGTGTTCGTCCGTCATCAGGTCGTCCAGCGAATTCACCACCATCAGCGGCACGTCGGTGTCCGCGAGGGCCTGCAGCCACTCGGCTGTCGTCCGCGTGCCGATGATCCGCCCGGTCTCGGCGTAGACCTCGTCGATGTGGTCGAGGCGCTTGCGCAACGTCTCGAATCGGGGGTCCGCGACGAGATCGTCCCTCCCCGCGGCAGTGCAGAACACCCGCCAATGTTCGTCGAGGTACGGCAACACGGCCAGGAACCCGTCCCGCGTGGCGTACGGCCGCCGGTGGTGGCTCAGGATCCGCTTGTATCCCGCCGGTCCTTCGGGTGGCTCGAAGGCGTGGCCGAACAGGTGCTCGACCATCACGTACGCCACCATCGTCTCGAACATCGGCACTTCGATTTCCTGCCCCTCGCCGGTGCGCTCCCGGTGCAGCAGTGCCGCGAGGACGCAGTTCACCACGTTCATGGCCGTCGTCTTGTCGGCCACGAGTGTCGGCACGTACCTGGGTTCGCCAGTCAGTTGCGCCTGCAGGCTGGCGATGCCGCTGGCCGCCTGGATCGAATCGTCGTACGCGGCCTTGTCGGCGTACGGCCCGGATCGGCCGTATCCATATGTGCCGCAGTACACGACGCGCGGGTTCACGCGCCGGATGGACTCGTAGTCGACACCAAGTGTCGCGAGCGAGCGTGGCCGCAGGTTGTGGACGAACACATCGGTCCGTGCCGCCAGCCGGAGCAGCGCGTCAAGGCCCGCGGGTTGCTTCACGTCCAGCACGACCCCGCGCTTGTTGCGGTTGCAGGTCAGGTAGAACGCCGCCATCGCCGGGTGGCGCGCGGGCCCCATCTGCCGATTGCTGTCGCCGGACGGCGGTTCCACCTTGATGACGTCGGCGCCGAGATCGCCAAGGATCTGGCACGCCAGCGGGGCGAGCACGACCGTGGAGAGTTCAAGCACCCGGACCCCAGCCAGGGGCCCGGGCTTCGGTTCGGCGGCGTGCGTCAACCTGCCAGTTCCTGGTACGCCGCGGTCAGCACGCGCGGGATGAGCGGGCCGTGATCCGGGAACGCCGGCAGCACGTCCGTCAACTTGAGAAGGTCGTCCTTCGTCTTGCCCGCCTTGATCTGGCTCCGAACGAACTCCAACAGGGCGCCCAGGTACTCGCGCATGTACGCCAGGTCTGCCCGCGCGCCAGTCACGCTGAACTTCGGGTTCGCATGACCGAAGATGAAGATCGTGTCGCTCGGATGATCCTTCGCCACCGCATCCAGGACCTTCATCCAGTTCTCGATCGACGCGCCGGCCGGCTTGTCGATGTACGGATGCGCCCGGTTGAACACCAGGTCGCCCATGTGCACGACGTTGGCCTGTTCGAACGTCACGACGGCGTCACCGCCGGTGTGCGCCGGGCCGTAGTGCTTCAACGCCATCACGTCCCCGCCGACGGTCTCGCGCCACGTGGTCTCGAAGGTCGTGTCCGCCACGACGATTTCGGGCGCCGGCGCGCCCGATCGTCCGCCCGCCTGCTGCGACGCGGCCATCCGCTGCAACTCCGGGACCTTGGCCTGCGCCAGGATCTTCTTCACCGACGGTTTGAACACCGGGTTGCCGCCGGTGTGGTCGCCATGGTGATGCGTGTTGACCAGGAAGTCGATCGTCCGGCCGCCATCGCGCTCGAGGATGCCGTCGAGGCAGATCTTCGCCGTGGCCGGCATCTGCGCGTCGACGACGGCAACGCCGTCCTTCGAGACGTGGTACCCGATCGTGCCGCCCTGGCCGGTGAAGCAGCCCACCGTGCCGCGGATGGCCGTGAAGGCGGTTCGGGGTGGCGGCGGCGCCATCTGCCCGGCGGCGGCCTGCCCGCCCTGGGCGGTCCGGGCCAGCAACGCGCGGAGGTCGAACGAGGTCGCGGCCAGGGCCAGCGACGACGTGGTCAGGAACTGACGGCGATTGAGTCCCATCGGCGAGCGCTCCTTGAAGGGCGAGGTAAGGCTTAATTGTAAACCGCCCGGTCCCCGCTCCGCTTGCCGTGTCGGCCTCGTCAGGCTACGCTTGGGCGACCAGTTGGGGTCGGGCGCGCCCCTGTGTGAACCGGGGCGGCGTGGCAGGCACCAGGATGGACAGACCCACGGACACGACCCGGTTGCTGATCGAACGCCTGAAGCGCGCCCAGGCCGTGGCGCAGATCGGCAGTTGGGAACTGGACCTCTCGACCCGGACGTTGTGGGCGTCTGAAGAGGCCTTCCGCGTGTACGGCGTCGACCAGACACCGGATCAGCGTCTGCCTCTCGACTCGGTTCAGTCCATTCCTCTCCCTGAATACCGGCCGCTGATGGACCGTGCGCTTGCTGACCTCTGTGCCGGGCGCGGTCCGTACGACCTTGAGTTCGAGATCGACCGGCCTCGCGATCGCGTCCGCCGGCACATCCACTCCGTCGCAGAACTGGCCGCTCGCGCAGACGGCAAGGGCTCCGTCGTCGTCGGGACGCTGCACGACATCACGGATCGCAAGCACGCTGAAGAAGCGCTGCGCGCCAGCGAGGAACGGTTTCGCATGTTCCTGGAACATGCCGCCGACGCGATCATCGTCCTGGACGAGTCCAGCATCCTCGAGATCAACCACGGCATGTGCGCCCTGAGCGGCTACGCGCGCGATGAGTTGCTCGGGCGCGACGTCAGGCTCCTGTTCTCCGGAGACGAGCTCGCCCGCGTACCGTTTCGCTTCGATCTCCTGCGACGGGGCGAAACGGTGGTGTCGGAGCGGTGGCTCGTGCGCAAGGACGGCACCACCGTGCCGGCGGAAATGCACAGCAACCGGCTGCCGAGCGGCGAATTCCTCACGATTCTCCGCGACGTGTCCGAGCGGCGCCGGCTCGAGGAACAGCTGCAGTTGCGCCAGCGCATGGATTCGGTTGGCACGCTCGCGAGCGGCATTGCGCACGACTTCAATAACATCCTCGTGGCCATCCTCGGCTACGCGGAGCTGCTCCAGTCGGAGGAGGCCCAGCTCTCGCCGTCCGGCCGCGAATCCGCCGGGCAGATCGTGACCGCCGCGCAGCGGGCGGCCGACCTGGTCCGGCGCCTCCAGTCGCTGGGCCGGCCGGATCGCAGGCTCCCCGGGGCATTCGATTTCTACGGTGTGGCGTCCGACGTCTTCGACATGCTGAAGGAAACCACCGATCGGCGCATCCGGAAGACGATGCTGGTTCCGCCTGGCGTGTGCTGGGTGGCTGGCCAAGAATCAGATCTCTACCACGCGCTGGTCAACCTCGGCGTCAATGCCGTACAGGCGATCGAGGAACGCGGCGCGACGGGCGATGACGTCGTCAGTCTGGAGGCGTCCGTCGTCCGTATCGACGCGGGACACCCGCTGGCGATCGCGCCGGGCGACTACGTCCATGTCCGGCTCCGCGATACCGGGACGGGGATGGCCCCGGAGGTGAAGGCGAGGGCATTCGATCCCCTGTTCTCGACGAAGACCAAAGGCGTGCGCAAGGGGCAGGGACTCGGCCTGACGATGGTCTATAACATCGTGGTCGCACAGCACGGCGGCACGATCCATGTCGAATCCGAGGCCGGGCTGGGCACGACGTTCCACCTGTACCTGCCTGCCGGGAACCAGGGTGACGCCGTTCAGGAGAAGCCCGCGGGTCCGGCACCGCTGCGGCCGGCCACCGTGCTCGTGGTGGAGGACGAACCGCAGGTCGCGGACCTCGCCAGGCGGGTCCTCGAACAGGAGGGCTACGGCGTGCTCGTCGCCGGAGACGGCCAGGTGGCGATGGAGTTGTTCGCGACGCACGCCGATGCCATCGAGGTGGCCATCATCGACCAGACCTTGCCGATCCTGAGCGGGATGCGCGTGCTGGAGGAATTGATGCGGCTCAAGCCCGATCTCAAGATCATCCTCTCGTCGGGAGACGTCATCCCGCTGCCCGAGCACCTGGTCGACAGGATCCGCACGCTGCCCAAGCCGTACCCGCTCGCCCGGTTGCGGGCCACCGTTCGCGAGGCGCTGGCCGAGTGACCGTCAGCGCGCGGTGATCCGCGCCGCCCACCCGCCGCCGGGCGCCAGGTGGATCGTCAGCCGATCCGACGCCGACACCGGCGTCTTCTCGCGCTGGTAGTCGACGCCCACGCGGTCCGCGTTGGGCCCGTCACGGTACGCGTCAGCCGTGAACGCCCCGGCCCCGAGGAACGACAGGTCGACCTCCAGGTCGCGCGCCGTCCAGTTGGTCAGCGCACCGACGAACCACTCGCGCCCGCTGCGCCGCGCCACGAGGATGTACTCGCCGACCTTTGCGCCGAGCACCACGGTCTCATCCCACACCGTGGGCACGGCGGAAATGAACGCGAGGCTCTCCGGCTCGTGGCGGTAGTTCGACGGCGAGTCCGCCAGCATCTGCAGCGGGCTCTCGAAGACCACGTACATCGCCAGTTGCTGGCACCGCGTGCCCTGGCTCATCGGCCGGTTGAACGTCGGCTTGAAGTCCGCCTTCGTGGCGTTCATCATCGCGCCCGGCGTATAGTCCACCGGTCCGGCCAGCATCCGCATGAACGGGAACGTGACCGCGTTGTCGGGCGACGCCAGGTCGCCCCACTTGCTGTTTTCGAGGCCGAGCACGCCCTCGCTCGTTACGACGTTGGGATAGGTGCGATAGAGGCCGGTCGGCTTGTAGGCACCGTGGAAGTCCACGAGCAGGTGGCGCTTCGCGGCTTCCGCGGCGACGCGCTCGTAGTAGTTGACCATCCACTGGTCCTCGCGCTGCATGAAGTCGACCTTGATCCCCTTCACACCCCACTTCACGAACTGGTCCAGGGCCGGCTTGAGCTGCAGGTCGAGCGTCTTCCAGATCACCCACATGATGAGGCCGACGTTCTTCTGCTTCGCGTAGGCTGCGATCGCGTCCATGTCGATCGCCGGCACGACCGACATCAGGTCGCCCAGCTTGTACCAGCCCTCGTCGAGGATGACGTACGGGATGCGGTTCTCGGCGGCGAAGTCGATGTAAAGCTTGTACGTATCCGTGTTCACGCCCGCGCGGAACGGCACTCCGTAGATGTTGTTGAAGTTCCACCAGTCCCACGCCACCAGACCGGGCTTGATCCAGCTGGTGTCGGTCATCGTGGTGTCCGACGCCAGGCGGTAGACGATGTCCGTGCCGAGCAGATCCTCGTCGCGTTCGGCTACCACCAGCACCCGCCATGGAAACTCGCGGGTGCCGCGCGTCCTCGCGATGTAGTCCTCGCGTTCCGTCACCACCTCGTCGCGATCGCGGCGCAACTCGGTCTTCTTCGGATAGGCCGGGAACAGGCCCTTCAGCGTGGCCGGCTCCGCACCCACGGTGAGGTCCATCCCGGGATAATCGAACAGGTCGGCTTCGGTGATGACGGCCTTCATCCCGCTTTCCAGCACGATCATGGCCGGGAGGGACGAGAACTTGCCGGCTGGGATTTCGCTGACCTTCAGGCGCTTGTATTGCCGCTCCTGGTGCGACTGGAAGCTGTCCTCCTGAGGGAAGAAAACCAGCTGGTCCGACGGCAGCGCGAGCGTGACGTCCTCGTTGACGACGGCAATCTCGCCCGGCAACTTCGTCACGAATCGGTAGGCAACGCCGTCGTCGTAGGCCCGCACGACGAGCGAGTAGTCGCCGACGAAGTCAATGCGCCGCTCGTTGAAGCGGTCCGTGATCTCGGCCCGCTTCACGCGGACGACGGGCTTCAGCACCTGGTTGACGCTGCGCGTGCTGCTGGCGAGCACGGTGGGCGCCGCGCCAATCTTCCGGCCATCCGCGAGCGTCAGGCCGATCGCCGATGGCTTGAGAATCGTGCGGTCCCGGAGCGACACGGCCCACGTCACGGCACCCGCTGTTCCAACGGTCACCGTCAGCGCGCGGTTGGGTGACGACACGGTGAGCGGCTGGCCAGCCGCCGGCTTCACGCCCGGCTTCTGCTGGGCAGCGGCGGACGCCGCCGACAACATCAGCGAGAGCGCGACGAGAGTTCCAGTGATCTGTTTCACGATGTGCCTCCAACTGCCGGGGCTGATTCTATCAGCGCCGCCCGGCTGGTGCCGGCCGGTCGGGTAGACTGGAATCCCAGGAGGACGTGTAGATCATGCGCAGCAACGACCCGGCAAGCCTCGAACTGACGGTCGAAGAGATGCGGACGATGGGTGCGCTGGCGCTGGAACGGGTCGTGGCACACGTCGGCAGCCTCGGTACGCAGCCCGCACGCGGGGATGTCGAGGCGGCGGCCCTGTGCCGGTCGATGCGCGAAGCGGCCCCCGACACGGGCGTGCCGATCAACACCTTGCTCGATTCCCTGTTCGAGGACTGGATCCCGCGATCGTTCACGACGCCGGGCCCCGGCTACCTGGCCTACATCCCTGGCGGAGGCCTGTACCCCGCGGCCATCGCGGATTTCATCAGCTCAGCCGCCAATCGCTACACGGGTGTCTGGTACGCCGCCCCGGCGCTGGTGCAGCTCGAAGCCAACGTCCTGAACTGGTTCCGCGACTGGATGGGCTTTCCGACGACAACCCGCGGGCTGTTGACGACGGGCGGTTCGATGGCAGCGTTCAACGCGATTCTCTGCGCCCGTGAGCGGGATCTCGGTGACGACATCCGGTCCGGCGTCCTCTACACCTCGACGCACGCGCATCATTCCATCGGGAAGGCCGCCAGGTTGGCGGGCATCCGTCCCGATCGGATCCGCCTGATCCCGGTCGACGACGACTGCCGCATGCGGATCGACCTGCTGGCATCGGCCATCCGCACGGATCGCGCGGCCGGCCTCAGGCCGTTTTTCGTGGCGTCATCGGCCGGCACGACGAACACGGGGGCTGTCGATCGACTCGACGCCGTGGCGGACCTGTGCGCGGCCGAGCGCATCTGGCATCACGTTGACGGCGCCTACGGGGCCTTCTTTCATCTGTGCGATGAACTGCGCCCGCTGCTGGCCGGCCTGCCGAGGGCCGACTCCCTCACGCTGGACCCGCACAAGGGGCTGTTCATGCCGTACGGCGTGGGCGCACTGCTGGTCCGCGACGGCGAGTGGCTGCGCAGCGCGCATTCAATGTCCGCCGGCTACCTGCCCGCCACGCCGGACCCCGACGAGTTCTACGATCCGAGCCAATACGGCCCGGAGTTGTCACGGGGGTTTCCCGGGCTGCGCGTCTGGCTCTGTGTGAAGGTGTTCGGGGCGGCTCGCTTCCGCGCGGCGCTGGCCGAGAAGCGTGCGCTGGCGGTACAGGCGGCCCAGCGCGTCGCGCGACTGCCGGGCGTCGTGCTGGACGCACCCCCGCAACTGTCCCTGTTCGCGTTCCACCTGACACGGCCCGGCGCAACGCTGGAAGACGAGAACCGGGCGACGGCGGACCTGGTGGAACGCGTCACGGCCCGCGGCCGGGTGATGATCACGGGGTGCACCACGGAACGGCGCTATCTCGCTCGCGTGTGCGTGCTCAGTTTCCGGACGCGGCAGGCGCAGATCGACGCGTGCGTCGAGGACATCGCTTCGGAGGCGGCCGCGCTTACCGCCGCCACAGGTAGGACGCTTTGAAGAAGAAGCCCCGGCGTGTTTCGAGCAGGCTCGGGGACGGCGCGAACCCGTCCCCGGTCCACCGTGTCTTGTCGTAAAGCGATCCGTAGCCGACGTGCAGCACCGTGCCGGGAATGTAGGTGAAGGACGCCAGCAGGTCCGTCACCAGCTGGCGTCGGTAGGCGTTGTATTCCCCGATGCCGCGGAAGAACAGGTACCGGTTCACCTGGTACGAGAGCTTTCCCCGGAGAATCGTGTAGTCGTACAGGCGCTGGCCGTCACTCGCTCGCGTGAAACCCGAGTACGTCGCCCGCACCTCCGCCTCCCAGCGATCTGAGGCCTGGTAGCGCACCACCACCTGGACGGCGGGGGAGGTGCCGCCTAACGGGTCCGCCGTGTAGTAGATCGCATGACCGTACGACGCGGACGCGCCCACCGTCAGGCGCTTCGTCGGCTGCGTGTTCAACGAGAACTTCGCGCCGGACGTGTCGAAGAGCTCCCCTTCGTACACTTCCGACGAATGGTGGTAGCCGACCGACAGGCGCGTCGCTTTCGGAAATTGCAGCGACACCGTTCCGCTCGTGAGACCCTCCCAGATCGCGCTGTCCCGATCCCGGATGTGGTCGGTCAGAATCTGGAAGTCCACGCGGCGCAACACGTCGCTGTGCGGATAGACCCTCGGCGTGATGAGGGCCGTGCCCTCGAACAGCCCCGTGCGGACCAGGTATCCGGTCCACGTCTGGAAGGCGGGCGAAACGTTGAGCGCGCCGGCGTAATACGACAGGTTTCGGCTGTCGTGCAGGTAGTTCACCAGTGCGGCCGTGCCATCGGCCGTCGATGCGACACCGGCCTCACGCGTGGTCGAGCCAAGGAGGTGGAATCCCAGCGCCGCGGCCGGCGTCACCCGGATCGACCCATCCGCGCCGAACACGCGGTTGAATTCGTCCGGACGCTCCCGGTCCGTGTAGAACCCGCCCACGTACGAGTCCTGGCTGAGCGCCCGCTTGTACCGGCCGATGAAGGCCTGCTCGTAGTGAACTCCCCCGCCGCTCGCGGCGCTGTCCGCAACCTCGTCGACGGCGTAGATCGTCGACACGGTGTCGGCCCGGCTCAGCTTGCCGGCGACCTTGACCCCGCCGATGGGGTTCTCGATCGTCCGCGTGTGCACGACCGATTGCAGCGGGCTGTAGTCGCCGCCGGCCAGGTTGAACGTGTCCCGACCCTCGAGAAAGAACGGCCGCTTCTCGGGGAAGTACAGCGCGTATCGGCGGTTGATATCAATCTGACCCGCGTCCGCTTCCACCTGGCTGAAGTCGGGGTTGAGCGCCCCGTCGATGACGAGTTGCGACCCGAGGCCGTACTTCGCCGTCAGGCCGAAGTCCGGCCCGCCGCCGACCCGCTCCAACCCGGGGCCGGTGCGGATGAGTTGGCGGCTGTAGACGGCGTCGGGCAGCAATTCAAGCAGCGTGTAGTGCTTGATGTCGGCGAACTCGATCGGAATGTTCTGGGTGAGAAAGTTCGGCCCGATCTTCGGATCCAGCGGCGGATACGTGCCCTGTTCCGATCGCCGCGAGACCCGCCGCTCGAAGATCAGCCGCATCGTGACCAGGCTGCCCCGGCCGTAGCGCAAGCTCTTGAACGGAATACGCACTTCGAGCGTGTATCCGGTCTCGTCGATCCGGCCGGCGCTGTACCACACGGCGTCGAAACCGAAGTCTTCCCTGTTGGCGGCAAACCGGCTGTCGGCCTGGATGCCCAGGGGATTGATGTAGAGCCCGTAGAGCGACTGCTGGTCGCCGAACGAATCGAGGTTGATGCAAATCCAGTCGTCCGATCCGATCGTGTCCCGCGCGGCCACGGAGGCCTTGATGCGATTCGGCTCGCTGTCGAAGACCCGGAATGCGAAGTACACGTTGTCGGCGTCGTAGGCGAAATAGGCGATGGTCTGGTCCTTCATCTCGACCCCGAAGTCCGGGGTCCAGGTCTTGAACCCGGTGACGGACGGGGCTGACTGCCAGACGGCATCGTCGAGCCTGCCGTCGATCACGGGAGCGACGGCCGCGCGAACGGGCTTGAGGGCGGTCTGAGCAGGGGCCGCGGCCGCCGTGCAGGCCACCAGCGCGAGCGCGCCGACAATCCGGCGCCCGATGGTGTGATGGACCGCAGGCATCGACGGACAGTACTACCACAGGCCGGGCAAGGATTCGGCGTGCTGCTCGGCCGGTGAAGGAATCGGCCTACTTCCCCGGCGCCGTGGGAGCAGACGGTCCGGACGACCAGCCGCCGCCGAGGGCCTTGATCAGCAGGACGCTGGCGGTCAGGCGCCGCGACAGGATGTTGACGGCCGCGCGCTGGTTGTTGAGCGCCGCCGTCTGCGCGACGACGACCTCGAGGTAGGTGGACACGCCGCCCGTGTACCGGTTGTTCGAGAGCACGAGGAGCCGCTCGGCCGACGCAACCGCGGCGTCCTGCGTCCTGGCCTCCTCCGCGAGAATCCGCAGCGCGGCCAGGTTGTCCTCCACCTCGCGAAACGCGGTGAGGATCGTGTCCCGGTACACTGCCTGCGCACGCTCGTAGCCCGCGAGAGCCGCGTCAGACGCCGCGCGGCGGCGCCCGCCGTCGAACACCGTCATCGCCGCTGCGGGGGCCACGCTCCAGAAGTTGCTCGCGAGCTTGATCCAGCTGCCGAGCGACGCGCTCTCGAAGCCGGCGCTGCCCGTCAGCGTCAGCACGGGATAGAACGCCGATTGCGTGATGCCCACCTGCGCGTTGGCCGCCGCCACGCGACGCTCGGCGGCCGCGATGTCGGGGCGCCGCTCGAGGACATCGGCCGGCAGCCCGGCTGGCACAACTGGCGCGGGAAGCGCCAGCGGCGACGGGGACAGAACGAAGGACGTCGCCGTCGTTCCCGTGAGCGCCGCGATCGCGTGTTCGAGTTGCGCGCGGCGCACCGTGATGTCGATGGCCTGCGCGCGTGTCGCCTGCAACTGCGTTTCAGCCTGGGCGACGTCCACGCCCGAGACCAGGCCGCCCGTGTGCCGGTTGCGCGTCAACTCAAGCGCGCGTTCATATGCCGCCACGCTCGCATTGATGATCCGCTGCTCGGAATCCAGCCCGCGGATCAGAAAGTAGTCCTGCGCCAGCTCCGCCTGCAGGCTCAGCCGCACGGCCTCGAGATCGGCGGCCGTGGCCTGCGCAATCGCGGTGGCCGCGCTGACCGTCTTCGCCACCCGGCCCCAGACGTCGAACTCGTACGACACGTCCGCCCGCTGCATGTAGTCGGTGTACTGCGTGTCGGATGTGGGATTACGGAGCGGCTTGTTGTCGGACACGTCGGTGGCCGCCGCACTGGCTCCGGCCGTCACCTGCGGGAACTGGGCGGCCCGCGCCGACCGCGCGAGGGCACGCGCCTGCTGGTACTGGGCTTGCGCCGCTTTCAGCGACTGGTTCGAAACCGAGACCTGCTCCTCGAGCGCATTCAGCGCCGGGTCGCCGTAGACCCCCCACCACTTGCCGCGCGGCATCTCGTCCTGCGGCTGGGCGGGCTTCCAGTCGCCGAGTTCCTTGAACGCCGGCGGCATGGCTGGCGTGTCGGGTGGCTTGTAGGCCGGCCCGGCCGCGCACGACGCCAGGCACAGCGCCGCCGCCGTCACGAGCCCGTGGCGGACGGATCTCACTTCCTCGCTCCCCCGGTGCCGCCCGTCTTCTCGGCAGCCGCCGGCGCCACGCGTACCGCCTGCCCTTCGACAAGCGAATCCGGCGGATTGACGACGACCCGCTCGTCGCCGGTGAGGCCGCTGACGATTTCGACCTCCGCGCCAAAATCGCGCCCCATGCTGACCGGCTTCATCGTCACGGTGCCGCCCGGGGTGACGACGGCAGCCCGCAACCCGTCCGCGCGGAACATCAGCGCGTTGGACGGCAGCCGCAGCGTGGCCGCCGGTACCGGCAGCTTGAGATGCACCTCGGCGTAGGCGCCCGCCAGCAGCTCCCCGCCGGGATTGGGCACTTCGAACTCCACCAGCAGCGTGCGCGACACGGTGTCCAGCACGTCCGACGTGCGCGCCAGCGTGGCCGTAAACGTGCGCCCCGGGAATTCGGCCAGCGTGAGGCTGGCCGTCAGCCCGGGCCGGGCCGCCTTCGAGTAGATTTCGGGCACGCTGACGAACAGCCGGAGCTTGTCGGTCACGCTGATGTGAAACAGCTCGCGCGCCGCTCCGCCGCTCGCACCGGGATCGATAAGGGCGCCAACGTCCGTGTTGCGCGCCGTGATCGTCCCGGCAAACGGCGCGTAGATCCGCGTGTACCGCTGCAGTTCCTCGAGGCGCTGGACGTTGTGCCCGGCGGATTCCACGGCGGCTTTCCGGGCGTCGAGGGCGCCGCTGGCGTTGTCGGCGTCCTGCTGGGACACGGAGTCCGTCTTGAGCAGTTCGCGATACCGATCGGCCGTGGTCTGCGCCAGCCTGGCGTTGGCCTCGGCCGTCGCCAGCTCGCCGCGCGCCTGCTGGATCTGCTGGTCCAGCTCGGGCGCATCGAGCTCGGCCAGGAGCTGATTGGCTTTGACCTTTGCCCCCATGTCCACGTAGCGGCGCTTCACGTAGCCGCTGGTGCGGGCGTAGATCGGGGCGTCGATGTACGCCTGCGTGGTGCCCGGCAGCACCAGATTTTCCTGCGCCACGCCGCGCGCGGGTTGCACCACCGCGACGGTCGGCACGGCGAGCTCGCGCGTGTCCCTCGTCAGATCGGCCAGCGACCTGGCGCGCGCGGCAATGCCCCACCACACGAGCACGCCCACCGCCGCTACCAGGAGCAGTGCCGCGACGGCGCCGACGCCCGCGCGACCCTCCTGCCGACCGCTTGCCGTCCGACGTTCCATCAAGCGCCTCCGCTGCCCGTCTGACCCGCTACGCGCTGGACGCCACCGGACTTCTTCCGGTCGGTGTTCCGGTGCAGGACGCAGAAGACCGCCGGCACGAAGAAGAGGGTGGCCACCGTCGCCAGCGTCAACCCACCCATGACGGCGCGCCCGAGCGGGGCGTTCTGTTCGCCGCCTTCGCCGAGGCCGAGGGCCATCGGCGCCATCCCGATGATCATGGCGAGCGCGGTGATCAGTACCGGCCGGAACCGCGTGTAGCCGGCCTCCAGCGCCGCCTGCGCCGGCGGGACGCCGGCCGCCATCTGGTCCTTGGCGAAGCTGACGACCAGAATGCTGTTGGCCGTCGCCACGCCCACCGACATGATCGCGCCGGTCAGGGCCGGCACGCTGATCGTCGTGCGCGAGAGGAACAGCATCCAGACGATGCCCGCCAGCGCGGCCGGCAGCGCCGAGATGATGATGAACGGATCGAGCCACGACTGGAAATTGACGACGATGAGCAGGTAGACGAGCAGGATCGCCAGGACCAGCCCGACGAGCAGCCCGTTGAAGGCGGAGCGCATCGTCTCGATCTGGCCGCGCACCATCATCTGCGTGCCGCGCGGCAGCGTCTTCCGCACGTCATCGAGGATCGGGGCGATGTCGCGCGCCACGCCGCCGAGGTCGCGCTGCTGCACCGTCCCGTAGATGTCGATCACGGGCTGGACGTTGTAGTGCGACACCACCGCCATGCCGGTGCCGCGCCGGAGCGACGTGAGTGACTCCAGCAACTGCGGCTTCGTTCCGCCCGCGCCCGTGACCGGGATCGTGCCGAGCTGCTGGAGCGACCCCATCCGGTGCTGCGGCGTCTGCGTTGCCACCGAGTAACTGACGCCGGTGGCCGGGTTGAGCCAGAACGTCGGCGTGGTCTGCGACGACCCGCTCAGCGAAATCAGCAGGCTGCTGGCCACGTCACGTTGCGTCAGCCCCGTCTGAGCCTCGCGCGTCCGATCGGCATCCAGGTGGAGCTGCGGCTGGTTGAAGGCCTGGTGCACGCGCAAGTCCGCCACGCCCGGCACGGTGCTGAGCCTGGTCAGCAGCCCCGCCGCGATCTTCCGGTTGGCCTCGAGGTTGCGCCCGATGAGCTGGATGTCGATCGGCGCCGGCAGCCCGAAGCTCAGGGTCTGGGTCACGATGTCGGACGGGATGAAAAAGAACAGCACGCCGGGAAACTGCCGCGAGAGCGTGGCGCGCAGGTCGCGGACGTACACCTCCGTCGGCCCGTGTTCGGGCGTCAGCGTCACCATGATGTCCGCGTCCATCGGCCCGATCGGCGCGGAGTTCGTGTAGACGAGATTGAGGCCGCTGTACGGCAGGCCGATGTTGTCGATCAGGCTCGCCAGGTCGTGCTGCGGGATACGGTGACGGATCGCCTGCTCGACCTGGTCGCACAGCGCGGCCGTCTCCTCGATGCGGGTGCCCGTGGGTGCGCGCAGGTGAAGCTTGAATTGCCCGCTGTCGACGGCCGGGAAGAAGTCCGTTCCGACCCACGGCACCAGGGCGAACGTCGCCAGGCAGGCGGCCAGGAAGACCAGGACGAACGCGGCCCGCCGGTGCAGGCTGCGCTCCAACAGGTGCCGGTAGCCCTCCCGGATCTGGACGAACCACGCGTCGAAGGCCGCCTGCCAGCGCACGAAGGGATTCCGGCTGGCCAGCCGCAGGTTGTGCCGATCCTCGTGGTGGGCCTCCAGCATGAACAGCGCCATCGTCGGCACCAGCGTCCGCGAGAGGACGTACGACGCCAGCATGGCAAACACCACGGCTTCCGCCATCGGCACGAACAGGTACCGCGAGATGCCGGGCAGGAAGAACATCGGCACGAACACGATGCAGATGCAGATCGTGGACACGAAGGCGGGCAGCGCGATCTGCTGTGCGCCGTCCAGGATGGCTTCGCGCAGCGCCTTCCCGCGCTCGAGCTGGGCGTTGATGTTCTCGATCGCCACCGTCGCGTCGTCGACCAGGATGCCGACGGCGAGGGCCAGACCGCCCAGCGTCATGATGTTGATGGTTTCGCCGAGCGCGCTGAGCACGGCGATGGACGTCAGGATCGACAGCGGGATCGATACCGCGATGATGACCGTGCTGCGCCAGCTGCCGAGCAGCAGGAGGATCAGCAGCGCCGTCAGGCATGCCGCGATGACGGCCTCGCGAAAGACCCCGTCGATCGACGCCCGGACAAACAAGGACTGGTCGCCCTGGAGGTCCACCTGCAGGTCGGCGGCATTGGGCAGGCCCGGCAGCACGCGCGGCAGCGTGTCCTTCACGCGTTCGATGATGTCGAGTGTCGACGCCGTGCCCGTCTTCATCACGGCCATCAGCGCGGCACGCTGGCCGTTCACCCGGACGATGTTCGTCTGGGGCGGGGATCCGTTGCGCACGTGCGCCACGTCGCGGATGTAGATCGGCGACCGTCCCGCGGCCCGGATCGGCAGGTCGTTGAGTTCCTCGACGGTTTTCGGACTGGCGTTGAGGTCGATGTCGTGTTCGAACGCCCCGAGCTTGGCGGTGCCGGCCGGCAGGATCAGGTTCTGCACGCCGATCGCGGTGACGACGTCCAGCGGCGAGAGGCCGCGGGCCTGCAGGGCCGCCGGATCCAGGTCGACCTGGATCTGCGGTTGCTTGCCGCCGAAGGGCAACGGGATGGCGGCGCCCTGCACCGTGGCCAGCTGCACCCGGAGGAAGTTGTTCCCGATGTCGTAGATCTGCTGCTCCGAGAGCTTGCGCCCGGACAGCGCCAGCTGGAGCACGGGCACCGTGGACGCGTTGTAGAACAGGATGAACGGCGGGTTCGTGCCCTGCGGGAACTGGCGCAGCAGCGACTGCGAGATGGCCGTCACCTGCGCGATGGCCATCTCGACCTTCACGGATGGCTGGAAGTAGATCTTGACGACCGCCGTGCCGCGCAGCGTGTTCGACTCGATGTGCTCGATATCGTTGACCGTGGTGGTCAGCGCACGCTCGTAGTTCGACGTGATGCGGTTGGTCAGCTCCTCAGCCGACAGGCCGCCGTACGACCAGATCACCGCGACAACCGGGATGTTGATCGCGGGCAGGATGTCGGCCGGCGTGCGCAGGATCGCGAACGGGCCCATTAGCAGAATCACCAGCGCCATGACAACGAAGGTGTAGGGCCGGTTCAGCGCGACGCGGACTATCCACATGGGGGGCCGGACGGGCTCGCGCCTGGCGAGCGAAAGTGCCTGTGTAGCATGGGGCGTTTGCCAGCATATGATACGGGCGCATCACCCACAAGGGAGTTACCGTTTCATGCCCACGACGGAAACCATTACGCCGGTCCGCACGGACCGGTTTCCCGTTCGCATCTGGCTGATCTCGCTGGCCGGCTGGACGTTCGACTTCTACGACCTGGTGCTGTTCTCGTTCCTGCTGGTGCCCATCGGCCAGGACCTCGGCCTGACGACCTCGGAGGAAGCCGTGCTGCTCGGCGTGGCGCTTGGCGCGTCGGGCGTCGGCGGCATCTTCTTCGGGTACCTGGCCGACCGGTTTGGCCGGCGGAGCGTGATGACGTGGACGATCCTCGTCTACTCCCTGGGCACGGCGCTCACCGCGCTCTCGACCGGCTACTGGACCGTGCTCGTCTTCCGTCTGATCACCGGGCTGGGCGTGGGCGGGGAATGGGCCGTGGGTCACGCGCTGCTGGCCGAGTCGTCCCCGGCCCGCATGCGGGGCCGCGCGTCGGCACTGCTGCAGTCCGGCGAACCGATCGGGGTGGGCCTGGCGGCCGTCGCCGGCTTTCTGCTGGCGCCCATGATCGGCTGGCGCGCCGTGTTGCTCATCTCGTCCGCCACGGTGCTGATCGCGGTCGTCGCACGGCGGCACCTGCCGGAATCACGGCTCTGGAGTGCGCAGCGGGAGGCCCACCTGTCTCCCGTCGCGGCCATGAAGCTGATGTGGCAGCGCAACCTGGTGTCGCTGGGCGTCCGCGGCTGGGTGCTCGGTGTCTGCAAGCTCGGCACCTACTGGACGTGCTACACGTGGCTGCCGAAGTTCCTGCAGCAGCAGTTCCATCAGCCGATCGGCCGGTCCACGATGTGGATGCTGACCGCGCAGCTCGGCCAGTTCCTCGGCATGCTGGCCTTCGGAACGCTCGCGGATCGCTACGGCCGCCGGCTGCTCTTCACCGTGTATTCGCTGCTGACCGCGGCCGCGATCTACCCGCTGGCGTTCCACTGGGAGTGGCTGCTGGCGGAACCGGTGCGCTTCTGGACGGCCTTCTTCGCGCTCGGCCTCGGGTCCGGCTGCACGGCCGGGTTCGGCGCACTGCTGGCGGAGCTGTTCCCGACCGACGTGCGGAACTTCGCGATGGGCACCACGTACAACCTGGCGCGGGGCGTCCAGTTCTTTGCGCCCATCCTCGTCAACCAGGTCGTGGTGGTGTACGGAATGCCCGGGGGGCTGACGGTGCCGCTGTTGCTCGCGATGGCGACGGCCACCTGGGTGTGGACGCTGCCCGAAACGCGTCACCGCGATCTCTCGGCGATCCCGGCGTCCTGACGGCTACGTTCTCGGCTTCGCCCGGCGCTTGATGGCCAGCACGACCTGGCCGCGCAGCAGCTTCAGGTAGTTGATGATGTGCGGCGTGAGCAGGGCACCCGTGTGCTTCTCGCCGTCGATGTAGAACAACCCCACCGACCGTTTGTCCACCGTCAGCGGCAGGAGGATCATATAGCGGTCCAGCACGCCGCCTTTCCTGACGAGCCACGACGGCAGGGCCTGGGCCACCGACGGGATGCGGGCGTTGCGGACGATGATGTCCTTGTCGAGCGTGATGGCCTGGCTGATGAAGTCCGCGGTGGCGTTGATCGCCACGGCATCCCACATCTTGGCTTCCTCTTCGGTGTGCCCGAAGCCGAACCGGAACCGCGCCATTGCCCGCGAGGGGTCGTTCAGCAGGAACAGGACCTTCGTGCGTCCCACGCCGAGCGCCCGGTACATCGTCTCCAGCACGACACGGAGCACATCGTCGAACGAGTACTCGCCCATCAGCAGCGCCGTCACCTCGTGCAGGCCCTGCGTCAGGATGGCCTCCGGCGAAGCGCGCGCCATGGGGTCGGTGTCGGTCTCCTCGAAGGCCACCAGTTCACCGGTGCCCGACTCGTCGGCCTGCGGGTCAGCCTTCGGGTCAGCCTTCGGTGTCGCCGCGCCGAACTGGCCGAGCCGGGTCAGGAGCGGCGAGCCCTCCAGCTTCATCTTGAACGTGGCCGCCCCGGACTTGAGGTCGGCGGCCACGCGGTCCAGCATCGGCGTGATGCCGTCGGGGAGCTTGATCTGCTCTCCGTAGGTAGCCACGACGCGGTCCAGTTCGGCGCGGCGGGCCGCGAGGTCGCCGGGCGCGTTGATGGCGTCGATCACTTCGTTCGACATGGCAGCCAGGCATGCCAGCCGCGAGCGGCCTGACCCGCTGCGCCGCGCCTCTTCACTCAACGGAATCATGCTCTGCTGGAGTTGCTCCGGCAGGTGCAGTTCCCGGGCGACGATCAGGCCGACGGACGCAAACGCCAGCCCCAGGATTTCGCGCGCCTTGGCCTCCTGGCGTTCCAGCGGTTCGGCATCGATCTCGGCGTATTCGTTCGGCAGGTAGAACGCGGTCAGCACGCGGCCCAGTCGATGGTAGAGGCCGCACACGAACGCTTCTTCCGTGTCGCCGTACCCCACGGCCTGGGCGATCGTTCGGCTCGTCACCGCGCCGCAGAACGATCGGTTCATGAGATCCAGCAGCGGCGCCGACCGGGCCTGCTTCCGGAAGTGCTCGAACAGGATCAGGCTCGTCGCGATGCTCCGGATGCGCTCGAACCCCATCAGCATCACGGCGCGCGTGACCGTCGTGACCTCGCCGTACTGCGAGTAGCCGAGCGTGTTCACCATCCGCAGCAGCTTCTGCGTGAGGCCGTAGTCGTGCAGGATCATGTCGGCCAGGGCCACGGCCGACGTGGACTCGGTGACGGTCATCGAGCTGATGACGCCCACGGTGTGCGCCATCGCCGGAAAATCCCCTGCCGCGCGGATGGCCTTCAGGAGACGATCGACACCGGCCGGATTGTCTTTTACCATTCGTGGTCTGCCTGGGATCGGGCGGCAATTCTCGGGAACTCGTGACGCGTCACGCGATCGAGGCGTTGAGACCGGCCGATCAGGTCGGGCGCGTCGTCGCCCCCCGGCCAGTCCGGCGGCGAATCGCCACCTGTACCTGGCCCCGCAACAGCTTCATTTGATTCAACACGGCCGGGGTCAGCACCCCGCTCGCTTCCTTCGCGCCGTCGACGTAGAAGAGCCCCAGCGGACGCCGCTCGATGACGAGCGGCAGCAGCAGCACGTACCGATCGAGCACGCCCCTGCGGATGAGCCACGGGGGCAGGGCCTGGGACACGGACGGGATCCGGACGTTGCGGATGATGAAGTCCTTCTCCTGCAGGACGGCCTGGCTCAGGAGATCCTCGGATCCGCTGATGCGAACTTCCTGCCACAGCTTCTCGTCTTCCGGGTCGTGGCCGAATCCAAACCGGAAGCGGGCCACCGGCGCGGTCGGGTCCTTGAGGAGGAACAGCACCTTCACCTTGTCGACGCCGAGCGCGCGGTACATCGACTCCAGCACGACGCGCAGGACGTCATCCAGCGTGTACTCGCCGATCAGCAGCGCCGAGATTTCCTGGATGCCCCGCGCGAGGATCGTTTCCGGCGGATCCGGCGGCGGCGCATCGACCTCGAACACGTCGAGCTTGAGGCTGGCGGCGTCCGTCGGCATGTCGTCCGCATTGGACGCGATCGGCGTGGCCCAGTCGCTGAGCTTGGTCATCAGCTTCGTGCCCGCGAGCCGAAGCTTGAACGTGCCCGACGACGATTTCACGTCCTTGACGGCCCGGGCGATGACCTTGTGGATGCCCTCCTTCATGGGAAGGTGGGCGTCGTACTGGGCCGCGAGTTTCTCGACCTCGGCCCGCTTCACGCGGATATCGCCGTTGGCCACCATCACGTCGGTCAGCTGGTTCGACACGCTGGCCAGGCAGCTCAGCTGCTCGTGCGGCGCCAGCGGCCGGCGCAGGTCGTCCGCGTCCATCGGCCGCATCGTCTGCTGCAGCCGCTCGGGCATCTTGAGGCCCTGGGCAATCAGGCTGCCGAGCCGGTCCCGCGAGACTCCCAGGATCTCGTGCGCCTTCTTGTCCCGCTCGCTTTCCGGCACCGCCTGGATCGCGGCGTAGTCATCGGGCAGGTAGAACGCCAGGAGCACGGTGCCCAGCCGGTGGTAGAGGGTGCTGATGAACGCTTCTTCCGCGTCGGCCGCGCCGGACGCCTGCGCGATGCTCCGCCCGAGCACCGCGCTGTAGAACGCCTTGTTGAGGACGTCCACCAGGGTCGGGTTGTTCGCCTGCTTACGGAAGTGCTCGAACATGATCAGGCTGGTCGTCATGAGCCGGACGCGTTCGAATCCCATCAGGAGGACGGCGCGGGTGATCGTGGTGACCTCGCCGTACTGGGTGTAGGCGAGCGTGTTCACCATCCGCAGCAGCTTCTGCGTCAGTCCGTAATCGTGCAGAATCGTGTCGGCCAGCGCCTGCGACGACGTCTTCTCAGACGACGTCAGCGAACTGATGACCTCCACCGTGTGGGCCATGGCGGGGAAATCGCCACCCTGGTGGATGGCAGCGAGCAGGCGGCTGACGCCGATGGGTACTTCTGAGGACACGGTGCCTCCGGATGAAACCACGACCGGATTCCGTTGTCAAACAGATAGACTGTGAGCCGGCATCTTCAGGGGAGGGCGCGTGTCGCTGGTGGATCTGTTCATCAGAATCGCCCGGAAGCATCCGACGCGGCTGGCCATCGTCGATCGCGCCACCGGGGCGCGGGTCACGTACAAGATGGCGCTGGTCCGCGCGCTGATCCTGGAGCGGAAGCTGCGGGCGTACGAGTCCGGCCTCATCGGCGTCATGATCCCGACCTCCGCCGGCGCCATGCTCACGGTCGTGGCCGCCATCATGAGCGGCCGGACGCCCGTGATGATCAACTACTCCACCGGCGCCGCCCAGAACTGCGAGATGGCGCGGCGGCGCCTGGGCGTGACGACGATCATCACGTCGCGCGCCCTGCTCGAGCGGATCAAGTGCCCGAAGCTCGAAGGCATGGTCTTCATCGAGGACCTCGCCGCCGGCGTGACGCTGCTCGACAAGGCGTTCGGCTTCATTCGCGCGTCGCTCTCCTCCGACCGGATCGCCGCCGGCGTGCATCCGCGGTCGGACGCCGAGCACGCCGTGGTGCTGTTCACCAGCGGGAGCGAGCGCGAGCCGAAGGCCGTGCCGCTGACGCACAGGAACCTGCTGGCCAATATCGAGGGCATCCGTCACGCCCTGGCGTTCGGCCCCGACGACATCATCCTGGGTAACCTGCCGCTGTTCCACGTGTTCGGCTTCAACACGAACCTCTGGCTGCCGCTCGTCACGGGCATGACCGTCGTCACGCACCCCAATCCGCTGGAGTTCAGGTCCATCTGCGCGGCGGTGCGCGAAGAGAAGGTGACCATGCTGGTGGGCACGCCGACCTTCCTGTGGGGCTACCTGCAGAAGGCGGAGCCGGGCGACTTCGCCACCATCCGGCTGCTCATCACCGGGGCCGACAGGTGCCCGGAACCCCTCCGCCGCGGCTACTGGGAAAAGCACAACATCGCGCTGGTCGAAGGATACGGCACCACCGAAACCAGCCCGGTCATCTCGGTCAATTCTCCGGAGCACAACCGGCCCGGCAGCATCGGTCACGTGATGAAGAACGTGGAGGTGCGCATCGAGCACTTCGAAACGGGCGACACGTGCGGGCCGAACGAGGTGGGCAAGATCCTGGTGAAGGGCGACAGCGTCATGGCCGGGTACTTCGACGATTTCGAGTCGACGGCCCTTCGCATGCGCCACGGCTGGTACGACACCGGCGACATGGGATACCTCGATCCGGACGGGTATCTCTGGCACTCGGGCCGGCTCGGGCGTTTCGTCAAGATCGGCGGCGAGATGGTGTCGCTCGGCCACGTTCAGGATGTACTCGAGCGCACGCTCCCGGAGGGCGTGTCCGGGGCGGTCGTCGAGGTGGCGGACCTGGTGCGAGGATCCAGGATCATGGCCGTGGTGACCGAGAGTGTCGATGAGCGCGACACGCTTCGACGGATGGCGGACGCGTTGCCGCGGATCGCGGTGCCCCACCAGTTCGTGAACGTGCCCGAACTGCCGCGGATGCCGAGCGGCAAGCTCGACTACCGCTCGCTGACCGACATCGTCCGGCACAAGGTGCACACGCCGTAGCCGCGGGTCCTGGGAGCGCCAGGCTCCAGCCTGGCTGACCACGAAGGCGGCGTGACAGGAGTTGCCCAATGTCCGACATCAATCGCCGCGACTTCATGACGACCGTCGCCGCTGGCGTCGCTGCGGCCGGATCGGCTGCGACTGGCGCAGGTGCGGCGCGTGTCGACGGCTCCGGGGGCCAGACGACCGGCCCGCGAACGCCTGCCCAGACTGGCCTCGTCGCTCCCGCGTTCACGCCGTTGCCGCTCGGCGCCATCCGGCCGTCTGGCTGGCTGCAGCGTCAACTGCGGCTGCAGGCCGACGGACTGAGCGGCCATCTCGATGAGTTCTGGCCCGACGTGGGCCAGAGCCAGTGGTTTGGCGGCAAGGCGGAAGGGTGGGAACGCGCGCCGTACTGGCTGGACGGCGCCATTCCGCTCGCCTGGATCGCGAACGACGCCCCCCTCAAGGAACGCATCACGCGCTACGTCGATCACATCCAGAAGAGCCAGCGCGCGGATGGCTGGTACGGCCCGTATCCGGTTGATGCCGTCGCGAAGCGCTACGACATGTGGGCGATCCTGCTGGCCAACAAGGTGATGGCGCAGTATCACGAGGCCACCGGCGACGCGCGTGTCCTCGACGCGATCGTGCGGAGCCTGCGCGCCATGCTCCAGGGCCTCGATCGCACGCCGCTGTATGCGTGGGGCAGGTTCCGCTGGTACGAGGGCCTGGTCCCGGTGTTCTACGCGTACGAGCGGACGAAGGAGCCGTGGCTGCTCGACCTCGCGAGGAAACTGCGGACGCAGGGCGTGGACTTCGAAGCGCTGTATCGGACCGGCGACCTTACCATCCCGACGCCCCGGCGCGGCCTGTGGAAGTGGACGAAGCACATCGTCAACACCGCGATGGCGACCAAGGCGTCCGCGCTCAGCTGGCGGATCGATCAGCGGCCGTCGGACCGGGCGTTTGCCACACACATGATCGACCTGCTCGACCGTCATCACGGCCAGGTGAACGGCATGTTCGCCGGCGACGAATGCCTGGCCGGCCGTAACCCGCTGCAGGGCACCGAACTGTGCGCCGTCGTGGAGTTCATGTATTCGCTCGAGCACCTGTTCTCGGTGTTCGGGGACCCCGTCTTCGCGGATCGCCTCGAACGCGTGGCGTTCAACGCGCTGCCCGCGACGCTCTCGCCGGACATGTGGTCGCACCAGTACGACCAGCAGGTGAACCAGGTGCAGTGCACGATCAACCCGGATCATCAGTGGTCCACGAACGGGCCGGAATCCAACCTCTTTGGACTCGAGCCGAACTTCGGCTGCTGCACATCGAACATGCACCAGGGCTGGCCGAAGTTCGTGGCGCACCTGTGGATGAAGACGCCGGACGAGGGGTTGGCCGCAGTGGCGTATGCCCCGTGTCGCGCCTCGTTCCAATCTAGGGGCGTGCCCGTCACCGTGGAGGTGACCACCGACTACCCGTTCAGGGAGGCGGTGACGATCGCCGTGTCGGCCGAACGCGCGGTCAAGTTCCCGCTGGTGTTGCGGGTGCCGGCCTGGGCTGACGGCGCAACGGTACGTGTGGCGGATGGGCCCGTTCACCCGATGAAGGCGGGCTCACTGCATCGGCTCGAGCGTGAATGGTCGGGCATCGTGCGGCTGGATGTGCGTTTCCCGATGCGCGCGAAGGCGACAACGCACTACAACGAGGCGGTCGCCATCGAGCGCGGGCCGCTCGTCTATTCGCTGAAGATCGGCGAGGCCTGGACGCAGGTGAACGCGGACAAGCCGCATCGCGAACTGCCGCACGGTGACTTCGAGGTGAAGCCGACCACACCGTGGAACTACGGGCTCGCGCTCGATCCGCAACGGCCGGATGCCGACATCCGCTTCGAGGAGCAACCAGTCGGCGCCAGGCCGTTCTCGCCCGACGGCGCCGGCATGCGGGCGCACGTGAAGGGCCGACGAATTCCCAGGTGGAACCTGGTGCGCGGCTGGGCAGGAGAGATATCGCCCGCCGACGTCGCGTGGTCCGACCCGTCCGTGCCGGTGTCGAGCGAGCCGCTCCAGGATCTGACGCTGATCCCCTACGGGTGCACGAACATCCGGATCACCGAGTTCCCTCGAGTCAAACCCTGATTACCGGTAGCCGGCAGACTCCATCCCGGGAACCGGCAGAAAGGAGACTGAACTCGAGTTTCGCGAAAGGGCAAGCCCGGCGACCGCGGCCGTGCTACGGTGTGACCGTTCAGCGTCGAACTTGACCGTCCTCCCCTGGGATCCGGGCTCTCGCCGGGGATGACGGCCGTCATAGGCTGGCCCCCGGCGCGAGGTTATCGTGGGCGCGACTACTACCATGCCTGCGCTCAGGGTCGACGTCCCCGGCGAACGGTACCACGCCGATCTGATTTCCTGTCAGGTCGCGTGCCCCGTCCACACGGACGCCCGCGGATATGTTCGCGCCATCGCCGACGGCCGGTTCGAAGACGCCTATCTCATCGCCCGCGGCCCGAATCCGTTCGCGTCCATGTGCGGGCGCATCTGCGGCGCTCCGTGTGAAGTCGCCTGCCGCCGCGGCAAGATTCCCCGCATCGACGACGACGGCCATTTCGTGGCCACCGACCAGCCGATCTCGATTCGTGCCCTGAAACGCTTCGTCTGCGATCAGTTCGGGCCCGAGGTTCGGCCGGCGGCCCACGTCCTCGCGTCGGTCGAGGTGGCCCCGTCGACGCTGGCCGCTCAGGCCGAAGAAATGGCCGCGCTCCTCCGGTCCAGGCGGGACGGGCGGCTTGTCCTGGCCACCGGACAGCGCGTTGCTATCGTCGGTGCCGGCCCCGCTGGCCTGTCAGCAGCACATGACCTCGCCCTGCTGGGCTTTTCGCCGGTCGTCTTCGAATCCGAACCCGTGGCGGCAGGCATGCTGGCGGTGGGCGTACCGGCGTACCGTCTGCCGCGGCAACTGATTGAGCGCGAAGTCGACGTCATTCGCGCGCTGGGCGTCGAGATCCGCTGCGGCGTGACCGTGGGCCGTGACGTGTCGTTTGCCGACCTGCGGCGCGACTTCGAGGCCGTCCTGATCGCCGTCGGCGCCAAGGCCTCCCGCGGGCTGGGCCTGCCCGGCGAGCGCGGCCCGCACGTGTTCGGGGGCGTCGATCTGCTGCGCTCCGTTGCCTTGCACGAATCCGTCGACATCGGCCGTGATGTGGTCGTCATTGGCGGCGGCAACGTGGCGTACGACGTGGCGCGCACGGTGGTGCGCCAGATCGCCTACGACGCCGCCCGCACCGCCGCCCGCCTGCCCGACACCGTGGGCGTGAAGCTCGTCTCGCTCGAAGGCCTTGAGGACATGCCCGCCGACACGGTCGAAATCATCGAGGGTGACGAAGAAGGCGTCGAGCGCTTGAACGGATGGGGCCCCGTCGAGATCGAACGGGACGACTCCGGATCCGTCAGAGCGGTGATCTTCCGGCGGTGCCTGCGCGTCTACGACGAGTCCCGCCGATTCGCTCCCGTGTTCGACGACGACGATCGCCTGCGCATCCCGTGCGACACGGTGCTCCTGTCGGTGGGCCAGTCACCCGCGCTCGGGTTCCTCGAACAGGGCGGCTCCGATGTCGAGATGGCGCGCCCGGGCTGGCCGTGCATTGATGCGACGACGTTCGCCACCTCGGCCCCAGGCGTCTTCGTTGCGGGAGACCTCGCGCACGGGACGCGACTCGTGATCGACGCTGTCGCGTCGGGCAAGGCGGCCGCCCGCTCCATCTATGCGCACCTCACGGGCCGGCACCTGGACGCCGAGTTCCTTGAACTCCATCTCGTCGAGGAGAGCTACCGCCGCGAGCGCGGCTACGAGTCCATCCGCCGCGTGCCGGTGCCGCTCGCGCGCCCCGCCGATCGGCTCAGCCATCCCGAGGCGATGGTGGAACTGGGCTACGACGCTGCCCTGGCCACGCGCGAAGCGTCCCGTTGCCTCGATTGCGGCGTGGCCCCCGTCTTCGACGGCACGCGCTGCGTGCTGTGCGGCGGCTGTGTGGACGTTTGCCCGACGCTGTGCCTGAAGATCGTCACGCTCGACCGAATCGCGGAGACGCCCGACATGCGCGCGGCTGTCAGCCAGTTGCTGGGCGACGGCACCAGCCTCGCCGATCACTCCGCCATCCTGAAGGACGAAGACCGCTGCATCCGCTGTGCGGCCTGCGTCATGCGCTGCCCGTCGGATGCCATCAAGATGGACCGCGTTTCCTGCAGTGCCACGTGGAGGACCGCATGACCGTCACCGCGAAGCCGGCCCGATCGCGGCTCGATCCCGAACCCCTCTCCCGGCGCGACTGGCTGGGCCTGACGTCGCTGTGGGCCATGGGGGCGGCGCTGCTGTTCGGCGTCGTCGGCATGATGCGCCTGCCCAAGGCTGCCGTGCTGTCGTCCCCATCCAAGAAGTTCCGCGTGGCGCTGCCGGATACGCTGGCCGCTGGCGAGGCGTTCGTGCCCCCCGGCCGCGCGGTGTCGGTCTTCAAGGACGACCAGGGCGTGCATGCGATCTCGACGATCTGCACGCATCTGGGTTGCGTGGTGAAGCCGGGCGCCTCAGGTTTCGAGTGCCCGTGTCACGGGTCGCGCTTCGCACTGGACGGGTCCGTCACCAGGGGACCGGCACCGCGACCGTTGCCGTGGCTCAAGGTCAGCGTGGCCGGCAACGTGGTCACCATCGACGAAGGTACCGCCGTCACCGCCGGCACCAAGGAGGTGTGATGGACACCACCCCGGTCGGCGGCTCGGCACTTTCGGATTTCGTCGACAACCTGAAGGCGGCCCCGCGCCGCCTGTACTCATCCGCCTTTCGCTCTGGCCTGCCCACGACCGACCGCACGCGGTCCACGTTCGTGTTTGGCAACGTGTTCCTGCACCTACACTCCGTGCGCACCCACCGCTGGAGCCTGCGGTGGACCACGACGTTCGGCCTCGGCATCATGAGCGCGTCGGCGTTCGTGATCACGCTCGTGACCGGCGTGCTGCTGATGTTCTATTACAAGCCGACGCCCGAGCTGGCCTACCAGTCCATCAAGGATATTCACTTCGTCGTGCCGACCGGCCGGCTGATCCGCAACATCCACCGCTGGGCCGCGAACGTCATGGTGGTGGCGGTCATCTTGCACATGGCGCGGGCGTTCTACACGTCGGCCTACCGCCGGCCTCGAGAGTACAACTGGCTGATCGGCATCCTGCTGCTGGTCGTCACGCTCGGCCTCTCGTTCACGGGTTACCTGCTGCCGTGGGACCAGCTCGCCTACTGGGCCATCACGATTGGCGCCAACATCGCGCAGTCGCCGCGTGAAGTGACCGATGCGCTGGGCATCACCACCTACTTCGATCCCGGCGGCCTGCAGCGCCTGCTGCTGCTCGGGTCCGACATCGTTGGCCCCGAGGCGCTCATCCGTTTCTACCTGCTCCACGTGATGATCCTGCCGCTCGGCCTGGCCGCGCTGGTGGCCGTGCACTTCTGGCGGATCCGCAAGGACGGTGGCATGGTAAGGCCGGCAGACGTGGACGCCCGCCTGGCACAGGAACCGGCGCCGGATACGTATCCCGTCTTCACCGAGGCCCCCGCGCGGACGTACCAGCTGGCGGCCATCGTACGCGGGAAGACGGAAGCCGTGAACCGGGGGCCCGAGAACACTGTGCCCTCGATGCCGCATCTGTTTTACGCCGAGCTCGGCGTGCTGATGCTCACGTTGCTGGTCTGCGTGGCGCTGTCGCTGGTCTCCGACGCCCCGCTCAAGGAACTGGCAAATCCAAACGTGCCCGAGAACCCGGCGAAGGCGCCTTGGTACTTCCTTGGCTTGCAGGAAATGGTCTCGTTCTCGGCGTTCATGGGCGGAATGGGCATCCCGGTGATCGTCCTGCTGGGCCTGGCGCTCATCCCCTACCTCGATCGCGAAAGCGACGGCACCGGCGAGTGGTTCGGCGGCCCGGGCGGCTGGCTGCTCGTGCGACGATCGGCGTTCATCGGCCTGGCCGCGCCCATCCTAATCGAGACTTTCGCGATCCGCTTCGGCTGGCTCCGCGAGTGGTTCCCCCACATCCCGCAGCTCGTCGTCACGGCCATCAATCCGGCCACCGTGCTTACGTCGATCTACGCCGCGTATTCCATCTGGTGCATTCGCCAGCACCGGTCCGCACGAGCAGGCGCGCTGAGCCTGTTCACGTGCTTCCTGGGCGGATTCGTCGTGCTCACTGTTATCGGGACGTACTTCCGCGGTCCGAACTGGGCGTTCTACTGGTCACCGGCGGACTGGCCGACGCACTGAGGGCGCGATGAAAAAAAACAAGTACCTGTTGCTCGCGTCGAGCGTGGCCGTAATGGCACTGCTGGCTGCCGCCGCCGTCGAGGAGAACGTCCTCAAGGGCTGGCGCGTGATCCAGGCGTCGGGGCGCAGCGACGAAGGCCCGATCCCGGTGCAACTCCGGCAGGTCGTCAATACCAACCTGCACACGGCCGACCGCTGCGTTACGTGCCACGTCGCCATGGGGCCAGGGGAACAAGGCGTGCGCGGCGGTCCGCTGCTCGTCGCCCACAAGTCCGTCGTCCATGATCCGGCGGAGTTTGGCTGCACCGTATGTCACGCCGGCCAGGGCCAGGCGACGGACAAGGCTGACGCGCACGGCGATGCTCCGTTCTGGCCCGAGCCGATGATTCCCGCTCGCATGAGCTATGCCGGGTGCGGGCGCTGTCATGCCACGCTGGGTGTCCCGGAACGCACGCAGCTCCAGGCCGCTGTCTCGACGTTCGAGCGGCTTGACTGCTTCGCGTGCCATCGCGTCGACGGCAAGGGCGGCACGCTCCGCCCCGATGGCAACGGCATGGAAGGCCCGGACCTGAGCCGCACCGGAATCGTCGGCTACGACCTGGCCTGGCACGACAAGCATGTCGAGCACGCGCGCACGGCAACGAACGGCCCGTGGCGGACGTCGTTCGGCCTGGAAAACGAAGACGAGCGCCGGCAGTTGGTGCTCTACCTGTCGATGCGCGTGGCGGCGCCAGAGCTGGTGGCCGCCAAGAGCGTGTTCCATTCGTCGGGCTGCCTCGGCTGCCACAAGGTCAGCGGCGTGGGTGGTGACGATGCCATGGATCTGTCGAAGGCGGGCGACAGGGATCCCGGGCAGGTGAGCTTCCGCGAGGTACCGGGTGCGCCGACGATGGCCAACTGGCAGCTTGCGCACTTTCGGGCGCCGGCCAGTGTCGTGACCGGATCGCTGATGCCGTCGGTGCCGCGGTCCAACCAGGACCTCGACCTGCTGGCGATGTACGTCCTGTCGCTGCGGCGGCGCGAACTCCCCGACGTCTATCTGCCGGCTGATCGGGTGAAGGCGGTCAAGTTGGGCGAACGCGAATTCGCACAAGACGGCGCCACCGTGTTCGGCGCCTTCTGCACGGGCTGTCACGGAGAGGACGGTCTGGGCCGCCGCCTGTACGGCGTGCTGTCGTTCCCGTCCATCGCCACTCCCGACTTTCTGGCCATCGCGCCCGACGCCCTCATCATCTCGACGATCGAGAAGGGCCGGCCCGGGCGGCGAATGGCGGCGTGGAAGAAGTCCGGGGGCCTGCGGCCGGCGGAAATCCGCGCCACCGTCGACTACCTGCGGACGCTGGGCGGCGTGGCGCTGGAGCCCGATCCGAAACCCGCGCGCTGGGTCAGGGCGGATGCGCCGGCCGGCCGGAAAGTGTTCGACGGCATCTGCGCCGGCTGCCACGGACCCAAGGGCGAAGGCGGCGAAGGCCCGGCGCTCAACAACGTCGTGCTGCGGGACGGCGCGACGGATACCTACCTGGTCGAAACCATCAGCCGCGGTCGGCGCGGCACCGTCATGTCCGGCTTCCTCACCTCCACACCGATTCGTCCAGCGCTCGCCCGTCCCGACATCGAGAACGTGGTGGCCTACCTTCGCGTGCTTCAGGGAGACAAGCGATGAGTGCTCACATTCCCCGCCGGGATTTCTTCGGAATCGTGGCGGCCGTTGGCCTCGGCAGCCTGCTCGCGTCGACCGTGGACGCCTGGGGCCTCGACCAGGTCTCGAACCCGCTGGCCGCCTATCCCGACCGAGGATGGGAGAAGGTCTACCGCGACCTGTGGAAGTACGACTCCATGTTCACCTTCACCTGCGCGCCCAACGACACGCACAACTGCATCCTGAACGCGTACGTCCGCAACGGCGTGGTGGTGCGAATCGGCCCGTCGATGAAGTACGGCGAGGCCTCAGACCTGGCAGGCAACAAGACCACGCATCGGTGGGATCCGCGCGTCTGTCAGAAGGGCCTGGCGCTCACGCGCCGCTTCTATGGCGACCGCCGCGTGAACGGATGCATGGTGCGGGCCGGTTTCAAGAAGTGGTACGAGGCCGGGTTCCCGCGCGAGGCTGACGGACTTCCGAAGCGCGAGTACTTCCAGCGTGGACGCGACGAATGGGTGCGCGTGACGCATGACGAGGGCGCCGCCATCGCCGCCGCCGTTCTGAAGAACGTCGCGGAAACCTACAACGGGGACGCCGGCAAGGCGCGCCTGAAAGCCCAGCACTACGACGAGGCCGTGATCGAGGCGACGCGCGGCGCAGGCGTGCAGACCATGAAGTTCCGCGGTGGCATGCCGCTCCTGGGCGTGACGCGCGTGTTCGGGATGTATCGCCTGGCGAACTCGATGGCGCTGCTCGACGCGCACGTGCGTAAACTGGGCCCCGACAAGGCCCTTGGCGCGAAGGGATTCGACAACTACTCCTGGCACACGGACCTGCCGCCCGGCCACCCGATGGTGACGGGACAACAGACCGTCGAGTTCGACCTCTCTGCGGTCGAGCACTGCAAGACCGTCGTGGTCTGGGGCATGAACTGGATCACGACCAAGATGCCCGACGCGCACTGGCTGACCGAGGCGCGCCTCAAGGGCACGAGGGTCGTCGTGATCGCATGCGAGTACTCCGCCACTGCCTCCAAGGGTGACGACGTCATCGTCGTCCGTCCGGGCACGACGCCAGCGCTCGCGCTCGGGCTGGCCAACGTCATCCTGCGCGAGAAACTCTACGACGTCGAGTACATCAAGCAGTGGACCGACCTGCCGACGCTCGTCCGGATGGATACGCTCAAGAACCTGCGCGCGCAGGAGGTGTTCGGTGGGCCGCAGGCCACGCTCAAGAACACGAAGGTCCTGGCGGCCGACGAGAAGGAGGCGCCGCCCATTTCCCAGCGCGACACCATCGTCAGCGGCAAGATGCGGGCGGAGTGGGGCGACTATGTGTGGTGGGACGCGAAGGCCAACGCGCCGAAGCCGCTGACGCGCGACGATGTTGGCCGGAACTCGCCGGTGGCCACACCGATGCTCGAGGGCGCGGTCGCGATCACGCTGATGGACGGCACGAAGGTGAAATGCCGCCCGGTGTTCGACCTGGTGAAGGAATACGCCGCGCACTTCGATCCCAAGACGACGGAGGAGATCACGTGGGCACCGGCGGCCGCCGTTGAGTCGCTCGCGCGGCACATCGCGAAGCAGCCGGGCACGACGCTCTTTGCGATCGGGATGGGCCCGAACCAGTTCTTCAATAGTGACAACAAGGACCGCGACACGATCCTGCTGGCAGCGTTGACGGGCAACGTCGGGAAGATCGGCGGCAACATCGGGTCGTACGCGGGGAACTACCGGACGGCGCTCTTCAACGGCTGCCCGCAGTACATCAACGAGAACCCGTTCGACATCGAGCTCGATCCGGCCAAGCCGGCCCGCCCGAAGCAGTACTGGCGCGCGGAATCGGCCCACTACTACAACCACGAGGACCATCCGCTGCGGGTCGGCACAAAACTGCTGACGGGCGCAACGCACATGCCCGCGCCCACGAAGACGATGTGGTTTGCCAATGCGAATTCGATCCTCGGGAACGTGAAGTGGCACTTCAATACGGTGGTGAACGTGCTCCCGCGCATCGAGATGATTGCCGTGCACGAGTGGTGGTGGACGGCATCGTGCGAATGGGCCGATATCGTGTTTGGCGTCGACTCGTGGGCCGAGCTGAAGCATCCAGACATGACCGCGTCGGTGACCAACCCGTTCCTGGTGGTGTTTCCGAAGACGCCGCTCAAGCGCGTCTTCAACACCATGGGCGACATTGAGGTGCAGGCGCTGGTCGGGACAAAACTGGCCGCGCTCACCGGCGACAAGCGGTTCATCGACTACTGGAAGTTCGTGCGCGACGGCCGCGCGGACGTCTACTTGCAGCGCATCCTGGACTTCTCCACCAACACGAAGGGCTACCACTTCACCGACCTGCACGAGAACGCGAAGAAGGGCATCCCGGCGCTGATGAACAGCCGCACGTCGCCAAAGGCCGTGGGCTACGACCAGTTGACCGACTCCAAGCCCTGGTACACGAAGAGCGGACGGCTCGAGTTCTACCGCGAGGAGAACGAGTTCATCGAGGCCGGCGAGAACCTGCCGGTGCATCGCGAGCCCGTCGACTCCACGTTCTACGAACCCAACATCATCGTCGCGCCCCAGCACGAGGCGATTCGGGCGTCGGGACCCGAGGTCTACGGCGTTAAACGTGACGACCTGTCGTGCGAGACGCGCTGCGGCCGCAATGTCGTGTTGCCGTGGGAGGAGGCCAAGCGGACGACACATCCCCTGATGAAGGATCCGGGATACAGGTTCGTGTTCCACACGCCGAAGTACCGCCACGGTTCGCATACGACGCCAATCGACACGGACATGATTGCCGTGCTGTTCGGGCCGTTCGGCGATCTGTATCGCCACGACAAGCGGGCGCCGTTCGTGACGGAGGGCTACGTCGACATCAATCCGACCGACGCAAAGGAACTGGGCGTCGAGGATGGCGACTACGTGTGGATCGATCCGGACCCCGAAGATCGCCCGTTCCGCGGCTGGCAGAAGAACCCGAAGGACATGGAGTTCGCACGGCTCATCTGCCGCGCCCGCTACTACCCGGGCACGCCGCGGGGCGTCACGCGGATGTGGTTCAACATGTACACGGCCACACCAGGATCCGTCGAAGGCCAAAAGACGCGCAAGGACGGCCTCGCCAAGAATCCGCGCACCGGCTACCAGGCCATGTTCCGGTCCGGGTCGCACCAATCCGCCACGCGCGGCTGGCTGAAGCCCACCTGGATGACCGACTCCCTCGTGCACAAGACGACGTTCGGCCAGGGAATGCGGCAGGGCTTCGAGCCCGACATCCACTGCCCCACCGGGGCGCCGCGCGAAGCGTTCGTCAAGATCACGAAGGCCGAGGCCGGCGGGATCGATCAAAAGGGCCTCTGGCGTCCCGCGGCGATGGGCATCCGCCCGCGCTATGAGTCCGGCGCCATGAAGAAGTACCTGGCCGGTGGCTACGTTTCGAAGGAGAAGTCCTGATGGCCCGCGTCTACAACTGGCAACTCGGCCGCGAGATGTCCTACTGGTATCCGGAGAGCCGGCCGCAGCGACAGTTTGCGGCAGTGTTCGATACCAACAAGTGCATCGCCTGTCAGACCTGCACGCTGGCCTGCAAGACGACGTGGACGTCGGGCAAGGGCCAGGAATACATGCTCTGGAACAACGTCGAAAGCAAGCCGTACGGATCGTATCCGCTGGCCTACGACGTGAAGCTCCTCGATATGCTCGAGGGCCAGCGCTGGGACGGCCAGAAGTACGCAGGCCGGACGATCTTCGAGTCGGCGCCGGCCGGCGAGCGCGTGCTGGGCTGGCGGCCTGAGCAGCAGGACTATTCCTACCCGAACGTCGGCGAGGACGACTGCGCGGGCCAGGTGGATCACGGCGCAGTGATGCAGATCCCGCACATGAGCTGGTTCTTCTACCTGGCGCGCATCTGCAATCACTGTACCTACCCGGCGTGCCTGGCATCCTGCCCGCGCGGGTCCATCTACAAGCGCCAGGAAGACGGCATCGTGCTGGTGGACCAGGGCCGCTGCCGCGGCTACCAGGAATGCGTGCGCGGCTGCCCGTACAAGAAGGTCTTCTTCAACCCGCTGACGGGCACGTCCGAAAAGTGCATCGCGTGCTATCCCAAGATCGAGCAGGGCATCCAGCCGCAGTGCTTCGTCAATTGCATCGGCAAGATCCGGCTGGCCGGGTTCCTGTCGAAGCCGGACGAGGCGCGCGCGGACAATCCCATCGACTACCTGGTCCACATCAAGAAGATCGCGCTGCCGTTGTTCCCGCAGTACGGGCTCGAACCGAATATCTACTACATCCCGCCCGTCCACGCGCCCGTCGGATTCAACGAGCAGCTGTTCGGGCCTGGGGCCGGCGCGGCCATGAAGGCGTATCGCAATGCGCCGTCAGACATGGATCTGGCGGGGTTGCTGTGCATGTTCGGCTCCACGGAATCGGTTGTCGCGAAGTGGAAGCGGCAGGGAGAGATGATCTCCGGCCTCGACGAGAAGGGTTCGGAGCTCATCAAGGTTCCCATGAACGAGCCGGTGCACATCAGGCCCGGCTTCGATCAGAGGCTCCAGATCATCCGGACGAACTGCCCATGAGGCCCAGTCCGGGAGTGGTTACGAACTCGTAACCACTCCCGGACTGGTTGTGCCAGGCGAGGACGCTATGAGACTCCCAAATCGAATCGTTGCCGTCGTTACGGCCGTTGCGGCGCTGCTGGCGTCAAGCTGCGCCAAGACGCCCGCGCCGGTCACCGAGGTGGTGGCCGTCCCCGCAGCGGCCCTGCCGTCGAACCCGGACGATGCGGCGTGGCGCGCGGTGCCGGAGCACGTCGCGAAGATGATCCCGCAGGATCTGGTGGAGCCCCGCCTGCTCGCGCCATCGACGGCCGACGTGCGGGTGCGTGCCATCACGAATGGAACAGTTGTCGCCTTCCGGATGGAATGGGCGGACGCAGTCAAGAGCGATGCGCCGGGCCCGGCCCAGATGGTCGACGCGTGCGCCGTTCAGATCCCGCAGAAGTTCGACCCGCAGCCGCCGGCGCCGCAGATGGGTGAGGTCGGCAAGCCCGTCGATGTCGTCTACTGGCGCGCTGATTGGCAGGCAACCGTCGACGGCCGCGGCGACACCATTCGCGACCTGTATCCAAACGCGTCGATAGACCACTACCCGTTCAACGCGCCGTCCCTCGCGAAGGACTCGCCAGAGCAGGCGGAAATGGCGAAGCGCTACGCACCGGCCCGGGCCCTTGGCAATACGCGGAGTGGTCCCCGCAAGACCCCGGTTGAAGACCTCGTGGCCGAGGGCCCTGGCACGCTTGCGCCGGCGGCTCCGCGGGGATCCACGGGGCGCGGGATGTGGGCGAACGGCAAGTGGTCGGTGGTGATCACGCGGCCGTGGCCGCAAGGCGTGCCGGCGGGTCAGCGCACGAGCGTGGCGTTCGCGGTGTGGCAGGGTGCCCAGCACGAGGCTGGCGCCCGCAAGATGCGGACGGGGTGGATTCCCCTGGTCGCGAAGGCAGGACAATGACAAACACGATCACGAACCCTCCCGCAGAGGCCCAGCGGTTGCTCCACGACGCGGCGGCGTGGCGCCTGATTGGCTTGCTGTTCGAATGCCCGCACCCCGGCTGGTTGGCCCAGGTGGCCTCGCTCGGGCTGGCGATGCGCGACGAACGACTGAAGACCGCGGCTGAAGCCGCCGGAGCCGAGGCATCCGAAGGCTTGCACCATTCGCTGTTCGGGCCCGGCGGACCCGTGTCGCCGCGCGAAGTCACGTACAGCAACGGCGTGCAACTCGGCTACCTGCTTTCCGAACTGAACGCGTACTACGCCGCATTCGCCTATCGGCCGAAGACAATCGAGCCCGAAGATCATCTGTCGGTAGAGGCAGGTTTCATGGCGTACCTCGCGATGAAGCAGGCATACGCCATCACGTCAGATGACGAGGCCGGCGCGCAGGTCGCCAACAGGGCAGCCGCGCAATTCCTGGCCGATCATCTGAGCCGCATGGTGGAACCGATCGCGCGGGCCTTGGAGGTGGGCGGACCACCATGCCTGGTGCTGGCCGCCCAGGCGCTCTACGAGCGCGTCGGACCAGCGCCCCGCACCACGATCCCGCTTGCCGACGGCCCGGTGGCCGATGACGACGACAGCCTAGCCTGCGCGACGACATAAACGCCTTCGCGCGGCGTCGGACTCCATCCCAAGGGAGCGCAGACTCCCTCTGCCGTGGGCTCGGACTCCTCGTTGGGGAGAATCGAAGCCACGACCGAGCGGTTGGAGGATCTGACGCTGATCCCCTACGGGTGCACGAACATCCGGATCACCGAGTTCCCGCGGGTCAAGAAGAACTGACTTGGCGGGTCTCCAAGGCTCCGAGTCGACCCGTGAGTTCCTTGTACACGAGACCGACGTGATCGAAGACCTGGTCGATCCGTCCAACAAGTTCTGCACGCACGGATTCGATCTTCTTGTCCATCCCGTCAAACCGGGCATCGACCATCTTGAACCGGTCGTCGATCTGCTGGAACCGGAGGAAGACGTTGACGGACAGGTTGGCCAGGTCGGTCCTGACCGATCCAATCGAGTCGCGCAGTTCCCGATGATTCGCATCAAGCTTGGCCGAAACGTCGACGATTGCGGTCCGGAATGACGCGATCGTTTTCTCGAACCGCCGGTCCATTCGGGCTTCGAGCTTGGTCAGATCCGTCTTCGTAACGGCGTTCTTCGAACGGTCGCTGGCGGCTCTGGTTGACGTGGGGCGCGGACGCGGTTGTGTATGTTTCATGGCCTACGCCTATGCCAACGGCCTGCCAACGCCGCCGAGAGCGAGTTGCCTATGTCCCGCCCGGAAACACTGGTGATTCTGCTGGCGTCTCGCGTCACCCCCTGGGGGGGCTTGCAGAATCCGCTACCTCTCGCGGTCCCACGAATGGCAACTTCTGCAACTCGATGCCCACGGACCAGACGACGATGTCATCGTCGCCTCGAAAGATCAAGACGGCCGCCAACGATCGGCGTTCCTGGCGCGTTTAACCTAGTATGGGCGCTCCGGCAGTCATTGAGATCGCTCTGGCACAAGCCTGGACATTTGACGTGGACGACCGCCTAGCCCGCCTGTTCGACGCGCACCACCGCAGGTTGTTCCTGCTGGCGCGGCGGCTGTCAGGCAGCCACGACGAGGCACGGGACCTCGTCCAGGAGGCCTTTCTGCGAGCCGCCCGCGGAGGCGCGGCCTTGCCCGAGGACGCGGCGGGAGAATTGGCTTGGTTGATGAGAACCCTCATCAACCTCTGTCACGACAGGCGCCGGCGCGAGAGCGTGCGCGATCGACATCGCACCAGCCGCGAGCACAACGCCCCGGCCGACGGTCCGGAACCCGGCTATGTCGCTCGAATTGCGGTCGAGCGCGCACTCAGTACGCTGGACGCCAGGCGCCGCGCAATTGTCGTATTGCACGAGATCGAGGGTGAGCCGGTCGCGTGGATCGCGCGATCACTGGGTGTGACTCCCGTAACAGTTCGATGGCACTTGATGAGAGCCAGGCGTGAATTGGCCAGGGTGCTCGGGTAGGCAAGGACACCTGTTATGTCACTGCAGAAGAGAATCACCGACGATCGCGTGAGAGAAGCGCTTCGCCAAGGCGACCCCGCCCGCTACGACCGCGAGTTGACGCCAACGGAGCGCGAATACCTCCGGGCGACGATCCCGTCAAGCAGGATCGTGGACTCCATCGTCCGCAGATCCTGGGCATGGCTGCCGCTTGGAGCCTGTGCGCTGGTGGTGCTCCTGGTGCTCGCCGCGACACACGACTTCAGGATTGGCGACGAGCCGGCGCTGACTCCGGTAGTCACGGTTTCTTTGCCGACAGCACTGCCGGACGCTCCGGTATCGCGGCAGGTCCACCTGACGACAAAGAACGGAACGCGGATCATCTGGATCCTGAATCCGGCGGTCTCGTTCTGAACGGCAAGGATTGGGGGTTCCACGTGATGCGATCGATGACGTGCTCATTCTCGCTTGCGGTCCTGTGTCTTGTTTTGGCCGGATCAGCGCCGGCCGACGCGACGCTGGTGGCCAGCCAGGATCGGATGACCCAGGAACTCGATCAGGCCCCGGCGACACCTCAGACTCCAGGCGGCATCAAAGCTCCACCGGCCAAGGCCGGCGCCAGACTTCCGGCGAAGGAAGAGGCTGCAGGGTTTTCGGTCGCACTCCTGCTCGCACCGGGCAAACCCGGCTCGCCCGTGGAAGGCCTATCCGCCGACGAGATGAAGGCCGTTCAGGATGCCAGCGCACTTCTGCCCTATAAGAGCTTTCAACGGCTCGACAGCGTCTTCGTGCGTGGCCCGCAGGGTGGACTCGTCCGGCTGCAAGGACCGGCGGGACGTGAATACTCGGCCAAGGTGGCGGCAGGAAGCACGTACTACGATGGCGTCTGGTATCTGAACGTCGCAATCGACGTCACGGATAGCAGTTCAGCAGGCAGTGTCCTGAAATCCGAGTTCCGGATCAATCTCGGCGAGACCGTGATCGTCGGGACATCACGGGTCAACGGCTCTGATCAGGCGCTGGTGCTGCTGTTGACGGCGGTGCCGGCGGTGCGTGTCTACAAGGCCGATCACGCGGGCGTTGTGCTTCCAACCCTGGTTGCCCAGATCAAACCGCAGTACACGGCGGCCGCGATGAGGGCCAGGATTGAGGGGTCGGTCACGTTAGAGTGTGTCGTTGGCACGGACGGGTCGGTCGGCGATGTCCGCGTCGTGAAGTTCCTCGAACCGGAACTCGATCAGGAAGCCATCAATGCGGCCAGGCAATGGCGGTTCAAGCCGGGCACGAAGGACGGCAAGCCGGTGCCGGTCCAGGTGTCGATCGAGCTCTGGTTCTCGCTTCGGAAGTGACCTCGCACGCGGAGTGCGTCACGGCCTGGCAGCAGACCAGTCCCGGGGCTCACTCGCGTTGAGCGTCTTCGCCCCGGGCACGCGGGCTGAAGCCCGCGCGCTACATTCCCGGCGCATCATCGACACAACGGCGCGCCGGGCTTAGAATCGTCAATCGGGATGGCGATTCACCTGCTCATCACGGACTCCGGGCTCGGCGGGCTGGGTATTTGCGCCGGGATTGAGCACGCCCTGCGGACGTCCGGCGCGCCGGCAGGCGTCCGCCTCACCTACTTCAATGCGTGGCCGGAAGAGGGCGTCGGCTACAACTCCATGCCGGACGCCGCCGCGCGCGTGGCGTGTTTCGACCGTGCCCTCGATCGGATGGCGGCCGCGCGTCCCGACCGCATCGTCATCGCCTGCAACACCCTGTCGGTTCTTTATGGGCAGACGGCGTTCGCGCGGAACCGGCGGCTCCCGGTGACCGGCATCATCGACCAGGGGCTCGACCTGTTCTCGCGGGCGCTGGCGGCCGCGCCGTCCAGCCGTATCGCGCTCTTCGGCACCCGCATCACGATCGCGTCAGGGATCCATCGCGACGGGCTCATCGCGCGCGGCATCAGCCCTGGCCGCATCGCCGCGGCTGGCAGCCACGGCCTTGCCGGCGCCATCGAGAAGGACATGACCAGCGGCGACGTTGACCGCCTCATCACGGAGGGTGTCGCACAGATCGCGTTTGCCGGACGAGGGCGGGGGGCCGTCTTCGCTGGCCTGTGCTGCACGCATTTCGGCTACGTCGCGGATCGCTTTCGCGCGGCGCTTCAGGCGCACACGGGCCAGCCCGTCCGCGTCCTCGATCCGAACCAGGGTCTTGTGGACCGGGTCGTGCAGGAGTTGGAATCACCCGTGGACGCCGGCCCGGCCTCGCCCCCTGTGGTGTCGGTCATCTCCAAGGTCAGGCTGGACGAACGCGCGCGCGCCGGGATCGCCCGGCTGGTTGCGGACGTATCGCCCGCCACCGCCGCCGCGCTGAGTTCTTACAGCCATGTGCCAGACTTGTTCTGACGGAACGGTAGAGCACGTTGGGCCAGACGCTGTTTGTCGCGTCGGTGTGGGCAATTGAGGCTGACCCACCGTCCGGGTGTTCGGCTTGCGGCGCGGGCCTAAACGGAGTGAATCGATGAACGTGGTGCTGCTGACGGGTCCCGGCGGAGATGCGCAGGGGTGGGGCGACATGAGCGTGACGAAGTCAGTGGCGGAAGCCATCGACGCCTCGGGTCACCACTCGCAGATCGCCTACGTCGAGACCGACGCCGATTTCCTCGATCTGCTCGCCCGCGGCGGATTCGATCTTGTGTGGAGCGCGCTCTACTACATCACGCCGAACGAGAAGTTCATCGGCCGCGGCCAGGACGGCCTGTGGGTGGCGGACGTGCTCGACGAGCGGCGCATCCCGTACATCGGCTCCAACAGCCAGACGATGCGCGCGATGATCGACAAGTACACGACGCACGAGTCGCTCGCCGCAAAGCACGTGCCCGTGCCGGCACACCACCTGCTGCGCCCGGGCGACGACATTTCCGCCATCCGGTTCCCCGCGTTCGTCAAACCGATGTGCGAGTCGCGATCGGTTGGTATTTCCAACGACAGCGTGGTCGAAGACGCGGCGCAGTTGCGCCGGCAGGTCGCGTATATCGAGCGGGAGTTCGACGAATCGGCGCTGGTCGAGGACTTCATGCCTGGCGACGAGTTCACGGTGCTCGTGCTTGGCAATGGCAACGACCGGGAGTGCCTGCCTGGTCTTGTGACCGTCGAAGAGAAGCACTACGGCAAGTACAAGGTGCTCCGCAGCGACCTGCGCGGCGTTGGCCTCACGCACATCGTCCCTCCCGGGCCGCGGGCGACGGAAGCGGGCGAACTGGCCACGCTCGCTGCCAACGCGATGAACTGCCTCGACCACGTGCGCATCGACATCAAGACGGATGCCGCCGGCGCGCTGCGCATCATGGAAGTGAACGGGATCCCGGGGCTGAAGCCGCACAAGAGCTGGGGCCCGCAGCTCTACACGTTGCACCATCAGTCGCCGGGCGGCGAGATGGAAGACTACCGGCGCCTGGTCGCCGCCGTCATCGAGTCGGCGCGCGAGCGCTACGGGATGAGAGCCGGGTCGTCTGCCCGGGTCTGAAGACCCGGGGCTACACCCGAGACCGTACGTAGCCACGGACCTTCCGGTCCGTGCATGGGTCCGCTTAGACCGTCTTCGTGAAGTACTCCCGCACCAGGCGGGCGGCCGCCGGCGGCGCCTTGAGCGGCCTGGCGGCCATTGCGGCCGTGAGGTGATCGCGCCACAACTCGCTGTGCTGCATCGTCGTGATCCGGTTCCGGAACATCGCGGCCGCCTTTTGCGGCTCGGTCTTCATCCGATCCAGGATGCCGCTCACTTCCGTCTCGAATCCCGCCTGCCCGTAATGCGTCAGGTACGCGTGCCAGGCGCGAAGGTGGCCCGTCGCCGTCGCGAACGGGTGCGACAGCTCGTCCAGCGTCTTTCTGAACGCCCGCTCGTCCTTCCCCGTCAGCAGGCGCAACCCGCGATCCTCGATGCGATACGGGTGGATCTCGAGGCCCGCCACGCGTGCCCCCTCGATGTGCAGCGTCACGCAGTATCCCTGCTTCCGATGAACCAGGGCGGTCGGCTGATAGAACACGAAATTGCCGAGGCTGTAGACGATCGGCCGGCCACGCCGCCACTCGATGCCCTGCGGTACGTGCGGATGATGCCCGATGACCGCGTCCGCGCCCGCGTCTACCATCGCGCGAAATGCCGCGACCACGTACGGCGGCGGGAACGGCACGTACTCGAGGCCGCAGTGCGCAATCGCAATCACCACACCGCCCGCGCGTTTGCTGCGCCTGATCGTGGTGCACGCGCGGACCACGTCCCACCCGAACACGCCAGGCCCGCCGCGGGCCGCGGTCAGGTCCTCGCCCTCACTGATGTTCACGATGTGCACGGGCACGGCCCCGGCAGACGCGCGCAGCGGCGCGTACGCCGCGTCCTCCGTATAGCCGGCCCCCACCGTCCGGATGCCCTGCCGGTGAAGGAGCTCAACGGTATCGCGCAGGCCGCGCACGCCAAAGTCCAGCACGTGGTTGTTGGCCAGGCACGCCACGTCGAACGGCACGGCGGCCAGGCTGCGCACGTGGCCTGGCTCGCCCTTGAATACGGCGCCACTCTTCCACACGGGCCTCGTCGCCGTGGTCAGCGCGCACTCGCAATTGACGATGCGAAGATCCGCGCCGCGCAGGATCGGGAGCAGGTCCCCGTAGATCGCGAGCGGGTCGTCATCGATGATGGGCCCGAACGCGCGAATCGGCGCCCAGTCGGGCGCCACGAGGACCGTCGCGCGGCGCCTGGATGTCATGGCACCACCCGGAACGCGGTCAGGATTTCCGTCTCGGCCGGGCCCGCCTTCGCGCGAACGCGAAGCGTGTACGTCCCCTTGCCAAGACTGCCGACTGGCAGCTCGAACCGGGCTTTGCCGTTGACGAGGTCGGGCACCGGCAGCGCCGTCAGTTCGCGCCCGTCCCTGGTCAGCACGTGCGCTTCGATCGCCGCGACCTCGGTGGACCCGGCGGGCGTGTAGCATTCCACGTCGATCAGCACGCGATCGGCGTGCGCAAACTGGCGCACCATCGTCGGCGGAGGCGTCCGGGCCGCCCGGATCGCCCGGAACTCCGGAAGGGACTTGGCTCGATAGAAGATCGGCGTCGCCAGCGACACCGCGGCGGTCGAGAAGTCCGGCACGTGGAGCGGTTGCGCCCACCGGTCCGCGATGCTGTTGTCCGCCGTGCGCGCCTGCAGCCGCAAGTCGTAGTCGCCCGCATCGAGCGGCAGGGTCCCGATCGGCGTGAGACCCGAGCCGGCCGGCCCCGCCTTGAGCGTCTGCACGGGCGCCACCGGCGTGTTGGTCTTCGGCGGAAACACCTGCATATCGACAGCCGTGATCGGCAGCGGATCCGGTATGTCCGGCGGCCCCCACGTGACGACCACGCGCCCTCGGCCGTCCTCACCACGCGAGACGCCGGCCCACACCTCGACGGAGCGGCGGCCGGGTTCGGAATTCTGCAGGGTCTCCTGCGCAGCAGAGACCGCTGGCGGGAGCTTTCGCGCCGCCACAACGGCCGCGTTCTCGATCTCCTTGCTGCTGGGCGCGTAGTACCCTTCGCGCGCCGCCACCTTGATGCCGCCCCGCTTCACCTTCACGTTGATCTTGTGGTACTTGCCGTCGTCGGTCGTGCGCGTCGGCGTGTAGCCCAGCACGTAGTAGCCGGTGGACTCCTGCAGCACCTGGGACAGCCCGATTTCCATCGCATTCGTATTGACGATGGCGCGCCCGCCGGTCTCGGCGGCCAGCGTATAGAGAATGGACCGCTGGTCTTGGTTCACCGCCATGCCGAGGCTCTGGGGATCGACCCCGACGATCGTGACGTTGCCCCGGTTCGCTGCCCTCGTCAGGCTATCCACCTCCTCGAACAGGTTGCCCTGGCCGGATCCGAACATCGTGGGAGGCCCCTGGCTCACGAAGACCACGGTGGAGCGGTACTGGCGGATGCCGCCAAGCTTGATGCACAGGCCCTCGAGCGCCGACAGCGTGACCTGCGCCCGCACGCGCCGCGGGTTCTCGTGCCGCATCTGGGCTTCCTCGAGCACGCTGCGGAACGGGAAGTACTCGCCCTGGCGGCCTTCCATCTTGGCGATGGCGTCGAGCAGATCCTGCTTGGTCCGCGTGAACTTCAACCCGTCGAGCGTGGTCAGCGGGTCCATGACGGCCACCAGATCCGTCGGCCACAAGCGATCGACGAAATCCCGCAGGGCGCGGCGGATCGGAATCGTGACCTGCGGCAGCTTGTCGATATGGTACTCGTCAAAGAAGATGACGAATACGCGCACGTCTTCGCGTGCCGCCTCCGCTTCCGCCTGCTCCTGGGATCGAAGCGTCAGGGACTCTTCGTCACCTTCCGGCCGCCGGCCCTCGAGCCTGACAAATCGCAACTGCTCCACCGTCTGCAGGACCCCGTCTTCCGTGACGATGAACTCGTCGGCTTTCAGGTCCGACACGGGCTGATCGTTGCGCCCCGTCACCGACACGTCCACGCGCACCAACTGGACGCCGGTCTTGAACACCGGCGGCTGCTGCGCCCCAGCCTCTGCCGGCTTCTGCGGCGGAGGCGTCTGTTGCTGCGGCTGTTGAATGGAGCCCGGCTGTCGCGCGGCGCGCACGGCATCCCCGCCCGTTGCCGTCACGGCAACAACGGCAACAATCCACGGGAGGATGCCGCGCACGCGCATGTGTCTACTTCTTGCGGACGGCAGACCACGGCGCGGAGCCAAAGTCGCCCATCAGGACCTCGCCCGACATCTTGTCGCCGTCAATCTTGCCCTTGAACACCAGCGAGAACGTCCCGTTCGGTGTTTCGATCGACACGCCCCACTCCACCGCCCCATCCTTGATGGCACCTTCGCCCTCGAGGGTCATGCCGCCCATGCCGGCCATCGTGACCTTGATCTTGTCCTTGTCCTGCTTGAACGTCGCGTCGTCCGTGCGATCGCCCTGCGGCGTCGACACCGTCATGGACCACGTGCCGTCAAGGTTCACGTCCTTCGGGGTCTCCTTGGCCTGACCGGCAAGGCCGGGCACGGCAACGAACACGACGAGTGCGGCAGCCAGAAACAGCGACGCGTAGCGCATAGACAACTCCCGTGAAAGGCGGTTGTGGGGTTCTGCACCCAATTATAGTGCGCCTGCCCGCCGGGGACGGGCGCGCAACAGGAGACGGAGCCCGGCCAGAGGGGACGGGCTCCCCCGGAACAATTACTGAACGGACTTGCGGAGCGTCTTCATCACCGACCCGACGGGTTTGCCGTCCACGCTCACGGTGACCCGGACGACGTAGTCGCCAGGACGCACGGACGTGAGCGGCAGCTCTCCGAGAACGATGCGCCGCCCGTCGCTCGTCGGCTGGCCCACCCGCGCGGGAACCGATGCCACCGCCGGCCCCGTTGGCGACGCCGCGAGTTCGAGGACGGCGGTGACCGCGGCTGTCTTGGAGGTTCCGTAGATCTCGAAGTACCCGAGCGCCGCGGGTTCCGTGCGATACAGCAGCTTCGGGGCGAACGACCCGTTGAACGGCGCGCCCAGCACGAGCGAACTCATCTCGGTGGCGCCGCCGCCCTTCTCCAGTTCGATCCGGGCCTCTTGATCGACGGTGCCAGAACGGCCGAGGACATCGATCACCGCCACGCGCATGCGATACACGCCAGGCTTGGCCGTGATGGCTCCCATCACGGGGATGGCCGCGAGGTCCGTGGGCTTGGAGCTCCACTGCCGCACGAGCTTGCCCTTGTCGTCGTACAGCCCGATCGCGGCCGACGAAAACGCCAGCGCGGGATCGATGGGCTCGAAGATCGTCATCACGTTGAGCTCGCCGCCGCTGGCCCCGCGCGCCGCCGCCGCCACGGCGCGGATGGGCGCGTCTCGGTAGCCGGTGCCCACGCGCAGCAGATCGGTGGCGTTCTGCGATCCGCCCTTCCCGCCGCCGGCCTTGGCGATGCTGATCTCCGAGCGCGCCCGCACCTCGGTCTTGTCACGCGCCACCTTCAGTTCGACCCGGGCGGCTGTTCCGCTCCGCTCCGCGGCGTCGGCTTCGAACGTCGCGATGTAGTACGCGGACGTCTCTTTCGCCAGGCGCGCGAAGTCGCTGCGGGGGTTGCCGGAGAGGCGAATCAACGGGTTGCCGGTCAGTCCCGCGATGTTCTCGATGCCCGCGAGCGTATCGGTGTTGATCGATGTCGTCGACTGGTCGGACGGCACCAGCGCGGCCCACACGTCGACGGCGCCCTTCCGCGCGTCATTGGCGAGACTGTCGAACAGTTCCTTCTTGAGCTCGCAGACGGTCTTACCGGTGTCGCTGGCTGCCGCACTCGTCGTCCGGCGTGGGACGGAAATGGCGTAGTTCGGCTGCGCCAGGCCGCCCGACACGAAGACGACGGACGCGGGCACTGCGCCGCCGACGGTGCTCACGACCGACTGCATGATGTTGATCGCCTGCAGCGTCCGGCAGGCGGCGTCTTCAGGTGTCTCGGCGCGCAGGGCCCGGCCGACGAATTCCTTCAACGCCGCCGTGACCAGGTCGTGACGAGGCGTCAGGGTGACGTCGAACTTTCCATGCGACAGAATCACGAGGCCGAGCCGGTCGCGGCTTGAGAGGTTCTCGACAACCATGCCGACGGCATCGCGCACGGTCTGCTCCCGGCCGGATGGGATGGACTCGTCGTCAATGACGACATAGATGTACCGCCCGCTGTCGGTCACGCTGTTGCTGGCATACGGGGGCCACAGGGACGTCACGGGTTTGCCGTCGGCCGCCGGTTGCGTGGCGGGCAGACGGATCAGTTCGAGATCACGAACCTCCCGGGGTTTGCCGCCCACCTTGAGTGACACTTCGCCGGGTTTCAGGTCGAGTACGGGCGCCCCGTTGTCGCCCAGCACCCGGAACTCGACGGACACCAGTCCGGGGTTCGGGGCCGGCCCGGCTTGCGGCGCCGCCGGAGCCGCCTGCAGGCCTCCGGCCGCGCAGAGGAGGGAGAGGGTCGTGGCGGCGAATGTACAAAGGCGTAGACGCTGGAACATGCGGCATACGATACTCGCTTTTCGGGCTGCCGGCGACGCATTCGTCGCGCGGCACATGGCCGCCGCGCCGTGCCTGGCGCCGGGGCCATCAGGCGGGATAGAACTACGCCCGGAGGGAGTCACCGTGATGCGTCGCTACCGCTTCCTGTTGTTCGGTGTCCTGCTGCTGGTTGTGCAGGTGTGCCTGGTCCAGGCCACGTCTCAACCCCAACAGCCCCCGGCCGGCCAGCAACCGCCCGCGGCACAGAAGCCGCCAGCGGCGCAGAATCCACCGGCCGCCAATCCCGGCGCCGGGGGCCGCGGACAGGCGTCGGCTCCCCGCGGGCCCAGCGTCACGCTCGGCGACGTGGCCAGCGCGGAGATGAAGAACAGCGTGTTCGCCATCGTCATGGCCAATCCCCCGGTGCAGACGGCGTCCGGCATGGCTCCGGTCGGTGATGCCGACCAGGTGCGGGTAACGTTCTACCGGGACGACATCTTCCGCATCGAGGTCGGCCCGCGCGGCGTGTTCACGGCGGCGCAGCCCGCACCGGGCGACGCGCAGATCGTGGTGTACAACGGTCAGCCCATCCCGATCACGTGGCGTGACGCGGGCGACTACTTCCGCCTCGAAAGCAAAGAGTGCGTCCTCCGCGTTTACAAGAAGCCGCTGCGCTTCGCGCTGTTCGACAAGGACAATTCGACGCTGGTGTGGCAGGAGACGAAGCCCATCACGTACGGCCCGTCCACCGTGCAGACGCTCCGCCGGGGCGAGGCGGAGAACTTCTACGGCGGAGGCATGCAGAACGGCTACTTCTCGCACCGCGACACCACGCTGAACATCCGCCTGATCACGCGAAGCTGGAACGACGGCACCACGCCCAACCCGGCGCCGTTCTACATGAGCACGGCCGGGTACGGCGTCTTCCGGAACACGATGACGCCGGGCAGTTACGCGTTCCTCTCCCCGGTCACGGCGTCGCACGACGAGAACCGGTTCGACGGCTACTACTTCTACGGCCCGTCGCTGAAGAAGATCCTCGATGGCTACACGCTCGTCACCGGCCGGCCGTTCTTCCCGCCGCGCTGGGGCCTCGAGTTCGGCGATGCCGACTGCTATAACGAGACGGGCACGACGTCCGACGTCATCGCAAAGGTGGCGGACAAGTACCGCGCCAACGACATGCCCGGCGGGTGGATTCTGCCGAACGATGGTTACGGCTGCGGCTACAAGGACCTCGACAACACGATCCAGGAACTTCACAAGCGCGGTTTCTACACCGGCCTGTGGACCGAGAAGGGGCTCGACCGGATCGCCAACGAGGTGAGCGTGTCGGGTTCGCGCGTGATGAAGCTGGACGTGGCCTGGGTCGGCCGGGGCTACCAGTTCGCGTTCAACGGCATGCGCGACGCCTACGAGGGCATCGAGAAGAACAGCACCTCGCGCGGGTTCGTCTGGACCACGTGCGCCTGGGCGGGCGGGCAGCGCTACGCCACCATCTGGTCCGGCGACCAGCCAGGCAACTGGGAGTACATCCGCTTCCACATTCCAACGGTGATCGGGGCCGGGCTCTCGGGGTTCAACGCCGCGACGGGCGACGTGGACGGCATCTTCGGCGGCGGGCCCCAGACGCAGGTCCGGGACCTCCAGTGGAAGGCCTTCACGCCCGTCTGGATGATCATCAGCGGCTGGTCGAAGCAGACCAACCTGATGAAGCAGCCCTGGATCTTCGGCGACCCGTACACCGGCTACAACCGCAAGTACCTGAAGCTGAAGATGCGCCTCACGCCCTACCTCTACTCGTACACGCGCGAGTCCTACGACACCGGTGTGCCCGTGGTCCGCGCGATGGTGCTCGAGTTCCCTAACGACCCGGTGACCTGGTCCAAGCGCACGCAGTACCAGTTCATGAGCGGCGAGTGGTTCCTCGTCGCGCCGGTCTTCGAGGACTCGCCCATTCGCAACGACATCTACCTCCCGGCTGGCACGTGGATCGACTACTGGGACGGCAAGGAGTTCAACGGGCCGATGACGCTGAACGCGTACGACGCGCCCCTCGACAAGCTGCCGCTGTTCGTGAAGGCCGGCGCCATCATCCCGATGTACCCCGAGATGCTGCACGATCGGGAGAAGCCGAAGGACCCCGTCACCCTCGACGTCTACCCGCGCGGCAGGACGAGTTTCAGCCTCTACGAAGACGACGGGACCACGCAGCAGTACCGGACGGGCGCCTTTGCAAAGACGCTGATCGAGGTGGACGCGCCGAAAGCCATCGATGCCGCGGGCGCCCAGATCACGATTGCGGTGGGTGCCGCGAAGGGCAAGTACGCCGACATGCCCGCCAGCCGTTCGTATCTCGTCGACGTGCACGTCCCGGCGAAGCCGGCGAGCGTCAAGCTGGGCGACCGCGTGTTGCCGGTGATCGCGCTGACGGGTACCGATCGGGCGGCGCGCGAAAAGCTGCGCACGGACTTTGCCGCGGCGGCGGAAGGCTGGTATTTCGACGACCGCGACCGCGGGGGCGTGCTGCACGTCAAGCTGAAGACGCAGCCGCTGGCGTCAGCCTTCACCGTCAAAATCGGGCTGTAGCGATCGCTAGAACGCTTCCTGGACGGTGAAGTAGACGCCGTGCGTGCTGCGGCCCCAGGCGAAGTCGGTCCGGAAGTTCATGCCGCCCCGACTGTCCAGTCTGAAGCGGATCCCGGCACCAGCGCTGGGCAGCACGTTCGTGGCCCGGCACGTCGAAAGACCGCCGCACACCTCGCCCAGCCCGGCGAAGACGGCGGCGCCAATGCGCTTCCAGATCTGGGCGCGATACTCGCCCTGGATGGCCACGAGCGCCTTGTCCCGGTACTGCCCGCGATAGTACCCGCGCATCATGCTCTGTCCGCCGAGCCGGGCGAGCCGGTAGAACGGCACGTCGCCCGTCATCGCTTCCACGAAGGCCTGGACCGCCACCACGTCCCGCCCGCGCGCGGGCCAGTAGGATCGATAGTCCGCCCTGGTGCGCGTGTAGCCGTAGTCGCTGCCAAACGCCGCCGCGTACCCGTCGAACGTGAAGGCCAGATGGCGCCCGCGCCGCGGGAACTGCACGTTGTCGCGCGAGTCCACCTTGAGAATCGCGCCGATGCCGGACACCGTCCCGCCCTGGCTGCCAGGCATCGCGCCCGAGTCAATCTGCCCGCCCGGCTCCACCGTCACGATCCCGGTGTGGTCAAAGTCGTACTGCACACCGACGAACAGGCGCTTGGTGAGCCGCTTGCGCAGGGACGCCGACGCCCCGAACGATCGCGGCGTGAACTTCTCGACGGGATCGGCCGGCACGGCGGGCCCGATTCCGTAGAAGTTCTGCGGCATGAGCTCGTACTTGAGCCCGCCATCGATCGAGTACCCGTCGCGCGGCAGGTAGATCTCGGGCTTCATCTCCAGTTGGGTCTGGCGGTTCTGGGTGTAGATGAAGATGAAGCCCAGCGAGGACGGCCGCGTGTCGCGAGCGCCACCGTCGAACGAGAAGTTGTACTCGCCGGCTGCGCCAAACGCGACGCGCGTCTCCGGCGTGTAGTACACGACCGGCAACACGATGAAGTACGGCTTGTCCGACGACGACGCGGCGGGCGGTGCCTGTCCGCCCGCCTCCTGGCTCGACGCCGGGAGCGCAGCCGCACAGATCAAGAGAAGGGCGCCGAGCAGGCGACGGACATCGGGCATGTAATTTGATTCTACCGGACGATTCGACGTGCACCCCGAACTGGTGTGCGACCCGCGTCTCCCGCGTGCGCACGCCGGCCGCTTGGAACTGACCCGCGCGGTCAGCGGCCGATGGCCAGCCCGTCCTTTCGCGGATCCGAACCCGCCATCAACACGCCCGTGACCGGATCGATCAGAATCCCCTGGAAGCCGCCAAACGCGCCACGCCGCTCGATCACCGTGTGTCCCCGCGACGTCAGACCTGCGCGCGCCGCCGCGGACACGGCCGACTCCAACGCCACTCCGCCGGGCATGTGGCGGAACCGGGGAGCCTCCCCCGCCTCCTGCACGTTCATCCCGAAGTCGATGATGTTGGCCAGCACCTGGACGTGCCCTTGCGGCTGCATGTCGCCGCCCATCACGCCGAACGACAGCCACGGCCGGCCGGCCTTCATCACCATGGCGGGCACCAGCGTGTGCATCGGGCGCTTGCCCGGCGCCACCAGGTCCGGATGCCCGGTCTCGAGCCGGAATCCGGCCCCGCGGTCGTGCAGGACAATGCCCGTGTCCCCGGCGACGATGCCTGCGCCGAAGCTCTCGTAGAGCGATTGAATCAGCGACACCACGTTGCCGTTGCCGTCGGCTGCGGTCAGGTAGATCGTGTCGCCACGGTCGTGCCCGTCGCGGAAGTCGTCGTGACTGGGCACGGCGGCCCCTGGCGTGATCACGCCGGGCCCGACGTCCTTCGCCGCGCGGTTGAGGTTGATCTCGCCGCGCCGCCGCGCCGCGTAGTCCTTCGACAGCAGCATCTGCAGCACTGCGTCGGGCACCGCCGCCGGATCCGCCAGGTAGGCGTTGCGATCGGCGAACGCGATCCGCTTGGCTTCGACCATGGCGTGCAGGTACGCCGCGGTGTTGTGGCCGAGCGCCTTCAGGTCGAAGCCTTCCAGGATGTTCAGCATCTCCAGCGCGATCACGCCCTGCGTGTTCGGCGGCATCTCGTACACGTCGTAGCCGCGGTACGTCGTCGAGATGGGCGTCACCCAGTCCGCCGTGTGCGCAGCCAGGTCCTCCAGTGTGACGAACCCGCCGCGCCGCGCCATGTCGGCCGCAATCGCCTTCGCAATCGCCCCGCGATAGAACGCGTCGCGCCCTCCCGCCGCCAGGGCCTCGAGCGTGGCCGCGAGCTTCGGGTTGGCAAAGACCTGTCCGGGCTTGGGCGCGTGCCCGCCGGGCAGGAACACGGCGGCGGCCAGCGGGTCCTGCGCCAGCACGGATTCGACGTCCCGCCACTGCTCGGCGATGATCTCCGACACGGCGAAACCCTCTCGGGCGTAGGAGATCGCCGGCGCGAGCGCTCGCGCCAGCGTGATGGTGCCGTGCTTCGCCAGCAACTCACTCCAGCCGGCGACGACGCCAGGCACGGTCACTGCGAGCGGGCCGCGGATCGGCACGTCCGTGAGCCCGCGTTTCGCGTACGCCTCCGGAGTGGCGAGCCTTCCCGCCCGGCCGCTCGAGTTCAGGCCTTCGAGGATCTTCGTCTTGCCGTCGTAGACGAGGGCGAAGAGGTCGCCCCCCACGCCGTTCATCGTCGGCTCGACCACGGCAAGCACCGCGGCCGCCGTGACGGCGGCGTCAATGGCGTTCCCGCCCTGCTCGAGGACGGCGAGTCCAGCGGCCGACGCCAGCGGCTGGCTCGTCGCAATCACACCTCGGCGCGCCATGACCACCGAGCGCGTGGCTCGCGGGTTGGCGGCCGGGCGATCGCCGGGTGATTGTGCAAGCGTCACGGCCACCCCCACAAGGACAAGAACCACGATTGACAGGTTTCGCATCGCATACTCCCGCCCCATCTTACCGCTCGCAGCCGCCACGCCGGGCAGCCGCGCCCGTATGTCATGATAGGGCCCCGTATGAGCACTCGCCGCTGGTATCTGTCGCTCGCTGCCGTGGCCGCCGCCGCGCTCCTGCTCCGCTTGCTGAACCTGGCGGATCTCGCCGGGACAACCCTCGCATCCGTGCTGATGGGCGATGGCCGCGTCTACGATGCGTGGGCCACGCAGTTGGCGTCGGGACAATGGCTGGGCACGGACGTCTTCTACCAGGCGCCGCTCTACCCGTACCTGCTCGGCGTGTTCTACGCCGCGGCTGGCCACTCGGTCGCCGCTGTCCGCGTGGCGCAAGCTGCGGGCGGCGCGCTCTCGTGCGTGCTGCTGGCGGCGGCCGGCCGCCGGTTCTTCTCGGCGCGCGTGGGCCTCGTGGCCGGTGCCATGCTGGTCTGCTACCCGGCGGCCATCTTCTTCGACGCGCTCGTCCAGAAGGCGTCGCTCGATCTCCTGCTGATGACGATCGTGCTGGCCTCCGCCGGCGCGTTCTACGCGCATCAGCGCCGGCGCTGGCTCCTGGTCCTCGGGCTCACACTCGGCCTGTTCATGCTGAATCGCGAGAACACCCGCGTGCTCTACCCCGTCCTGGCGGGCTGGCTGGTGCTGGGGTTCGGGCGGGAGACATGGCGGCAGCGCCTGACATGGGTGGCCGTGTTCACGGCCGCGGTGGTCGCGGCGCTGGCTCCGGTCGCAATTCGCAACTACTACGTTGGCGGCGAACTGCTGATTTCGACGTCGCAGGCCGGACCGAACTTCTACATCGGCAATCACTCCGGCGCGCGGGGCAGCTACGATCCTCTGCTGCCGGACCGCGGCGATCCCGTGTTCGAGCGCACCGACGCGACCCAGCTCGCCGAGAAGGCGGCGGGACGAAAGCTCGCGCCGGGCGAAGTCTCGAGCTACTGGACCCGCCGCACCTTCGAGGACATCCGCAGCTCGCCGTGGGCCTGGATCAAGTTGATGGGCTGGAAGCTGTTGCTGACGCTCAACGCCCAGGAACTGGTCGACACCGAATCCGTCACGGCCTACGCGGAAGACTCCCGGGTCATCGGCGGACTGCTCTGGTTCAACTTTGGCATCGTGCTGCCGCTGGCGGCGATCGGCGTCAGCCGCTCCCGCGCCCGCTGGCGCGACCTGGGCATCCTCTATGCGATCGCCCTTGGCTTCGCGCTCTCGATGGCGCTCTTCTACGTCGTCGCGCGCTACCGCCATCCGCTCGTGCCGATCGTGCTGCTGTTCGCGGCGGCCGCGGTGGCCGCCATCCCGGAACTGTTCCCGGGTCGACCGGCGGCGGCACCAGAGATGAGCCGCAAGTCGCGCAGACAGGCACGGGTGGAGCACGGCGACGCACCCGTCGATCCTGCGTCGGCGAAGGCCCGGTGGCGCGCGTGGATGCCGGCTCTGGCTGTCGGGGCGTGCGTCGCGGTGGTGGCCAATCTCCCGCTCCGGCTCACGGAGGACGCGACGTACCTGAACGTCGGGACCGAGTTGCTCAAAGCCGGGCGGCCGGCCGACGCCGTGCCGTTCCTGCAGAGAGCGGTGGCCGTCTCGCCTGACTACGCCCGGGCACGCCTGGCGCTCGGTGATGCCCTGATTCGCACCAGCAGACCCGACGAAGCGATCCCCTATCTCGAGCAGGCCCTGCGACTCACACCGGAGTCCGGCACGGCTCACAATGCCCTGGGGTTGGCCCTCTCGAAAGCTGGACGGCCGCAGGACGCTCTCGCGCATCTCGTGGAGGCCGTCCGCCTCGATCCCCGCACGTCGGCGCCGCACACCAACCTCGGCATGGCCCTGTGGCAGGTGGGCCGCCAGGCCGAAGCGGTTGAGCAGTACCGTGAGGCACAGCGGCTGGAGCCGGACAACGCGACGGTTGAGAACAACCTCGGTGCCACGTTGCAGCAGTTGGGGGATCCGGCGGGCGCACTGCCATTCCTGGAGAAGGCCGTCCAGTTGAAGCCGGACTATGCCGAGGCCCATGCCAACCTCGCGTCATCCTTGCAGGCTACGGGTGAGGGCCCGAAGGCGCTGACACACCTGGGGGAGGCCATCCGCCTGCAGCCCGGGAACTTCGCGCTGCACGCGAACATGGGGCAGCTGCTGCTGGACGCGGGCCGCAAGGCCGAGGCCCTCGGGCAGTTCGAGGAAGCGTCGCGCCTCGCGCCCGGGTCCTCGAAGATTGGCGTCATGCTGGCCAATGCGTACGTGCAGAACGGTCGCGTTGACGCGGCCCGGACGGTGCTCGAGCGTACGTTGACCGTGGCGAGGGCTGACGGGGACGTCGCGTTGGTGAGGGAACTGGAGATGACGCTCGGCGCCCTCGCGCCGAGCGTCAAGCGTTAACAGAACTACTTCTTCGCGGCGGGCCCGGTCAATTTCTTGAAGGTCTCGTCGTCGGTCTTGAAGTCGCGGGCCGCCTGGCCCACGCGCGTGATTCGCACGATCCGGAGGGGATCGCCCTTCTTGATCTCCTGCAGTGCCCCAAGGCCCGCAACGACTTTGCCGATCGCGGTGTACCGCTTGTCGAGCCCAGGGTTCTTCTCGGTGGTGACGTAGAACGCATTCGGCGCGGTCACGCCCAGCACGCCGGCCGCGTCGTGCTTGAGACTCGGGTTCGTCGTCTTGGGCAATGTCGCGACGGCCACGGCCTTCTGGTTGTCCGACACCACCGTCCCGAGGATCTGGCCCTTCGTCACGTCCACCTTGCCAATCGGCGGCGTGTCGGGAATGCCGCCTCCGCGTCCGCCGCCGCCCCCGCGTCCACCGCCCGCGGCACCCCGTCCACCGGCGCCCGGCGCTACGGGCTTGCCCTCGATGATGCGCACGAAGTTGGCGACCTGGATCGGCGCGTTGACGAAGTCCAGCGACGTCATGAACTGCTTGACGTCGGTACCGGCGCCCACCATGAACGTGGCGTAGAGGCCGTCGTTCAGGTACACGCCGTCGCGCGTCAGCGGCTTGTCGAGGCTGGCGACCCCATAGACCATCACCGCCGTCGCGAGCGCCGAGTGCTGTTGATGTTCCGCGTACGGCACCAGCTCGCTGTACAGATCATTCAGGGTGTGCCACGCGTAGTTGTAGGTGTAATTGACGTCCTTGCCATCCGGGCCAGGACGGGCGCTGGTGGCCTGCAGGCCGAGCGTCGGAATCGACTGCATCTCGAACGCGGAACTGTCGGTGCCACCGGGGCTCGTGGCGTGCGCCCGCGGCATGCCCTTCTGCAGCTTGAACGGCCACTTGGGGTTCAGGTCGGTGAGCGGTGCGGTGATCTTCTGGAAATCCGCGTACCAGGTTTCGGGCACCGTCACACCGGTAACGGCATACGGCGTGGTATCCCACTCCGTCATGAAGACGATCTTGTTGTACAGCTCCGGATGATGCTTGAGCCACGCCTGCGATCCCACGAGCCCCTGCTCCTCGGCCGCAAAGGCCACGAAGATGATCGACCGCTTGGGCTTGCCGCCCGCGGCCGTGATCAGCCGCATCACTTCCATGCCGGTGCCAAACCCCGACCCGTCGTCCACCGCGCCCTCGCCGCTGCTGAACGCGTCGAAGTGCGCGCCAATGACAATGTACTCGTCGGGGTAGGTGGTGCCCTTCAGCATGCCGACGACGCTGTTGTACTTGATGGGCCCCATCTTGAACCAGTTCCGGATGTCGAACTCGAGGACCACCGGGTCGTTCTTCTCCACCAGGCCCTTGATTTCGTCGTACTGCGTCTTGAGCAGCTTGATGTCGGGAAGAACCGGCAGTTTGTCCCAGGAGGCCACGTAGCCGTCGAGCATGCCGAGCGGCGGCTCGGAATTGCCCGCCGCCTGCAGCGGCGTGAGCGTCTGGACGGTGGGCGTGGCGGACTGGATCGTGCCGAGCGCGCCCGCCTCCAGCAGGGCCTGCGACAACGGCGGAATCATGTCGGCGTCCAGGTACTCGGGCGAGCCGTCAGGCAACCGCGTGCCCTTACGTCCATCGCGGGCGAACCCGCTGGAAGCGCCGGCAATCAGCACCCAGGCGCCCTTGAAGGCGGCCTTGTTGGCGTTGATCTCGGCGATCGCGGCCTGCACGGCCGCGCGTTTCTTGTCGGCGTTCTCCTTGGCGACGGCCTGGCCACCGCTGGCCCGGCCGGGGACCGAGAACGGGTCGGCCTTGAGGATCACGACCGGCCCGCGCTGGATGCCCTTCGTCCCCGCCGTGAAACTGGGCGTGCCGAAGCGCAGCGCCTTTTCGGTGGGCTTCAGCATCTTGCCGAACCACGGCCCGCGGTTGAACCCCACGGGCACCTGGCCAGCCTCGTCCAGGTACGTCTCGAGCCCCCACTGCTTCATCTGGTACTGCGCCCACTCGGTGGCGTCGGTGTACGAGTTGGTGCCGGTCTCGCGCCCGCCGAACCGGTTGCTCGCGTAGTCGTTCCATCTGAGCGTCTGATTGTCCTTGGTGCCGAGCTCAATGATCTTCGTCACCACCGGGTCGGTCTGGCTCTGCGCCAGCAGTTGATAGCCAACCGTCCCGCCCGCGAGCAGGATGGCCGCCAGCATGATGGCTAATACACGTCTCTTCATCGATCCTCCGAATCCGCAGTTATAAGTTCGCGTCGCTCTTCCGTTCTTCCCTATCCCCTGTCGCCTGACGCCTACAGCCTAGCGCCCAGCTACTGCTTGATCGTCCTGATATCCACGTGGGCCGTCTCGCCCGCCTTCACCGTGACGTAGGTGGCGCGCGATCGCAGCGCCTCCAGGGCGTCTGGATCATACGCCGGCATGTTCGTGCCCGATCGCTCGAATGCCACGACGCCGTAGCGGCCCGGCAGCAGGGTCTGCGTTGAAAACGATCCCGGCGCGAGCCGGTTGCCGCTCCCGGCAGTCAGCCTCTGGCTGCCGCCCAATGACGACGCCGGCGCGGTGCCGGGAATGCCCCCGGCCGAGGGGGTCAGCGTGGTCGATGTTGAAAACTGTGGGGCGCCCGGCCCGGCGGTGCCGGCCGGTGCCGTGGCGGCAGACGTCTGCCTGACGAAGGGAGACGACTCGAACCACTGCGACGCATCGTCGGGGAAGATCACCACGTAGGCGCCGGCCGCCGGCTCACCTTTCGAATTGGTGACGCCGCCCTCGACCCCGCCCGTGTCCGACGTCAGCACGATTTCGATATCGGAGAGGTTCTCCGTGCCGGTGAGTTCGAGCGGCTTGGCCAGGATGTCCTGCGAGCCCTGACGCACCGCCTTCAGCGCCATCCTGGGCCCGCTCGCCATGATCCGCACGGTGCCTCGCAGGCCCTTCAATTCAAACGTGCCGTCCTCCGCCATCGTGGCGCCGCGTCCCGAAGACGTGGCCGCCTGGTAGCCGCTGCCAACGTACGCCGGCCGGGCCGCGATCGACACGCGCAGCCCCGATGCCCCGCCGCGGCCCGCGGGCATTCCCGACAAGTCGGGAGGCTTGCCTTCCATCACGACGCGGCCCGACAGAGTGGCACCAGCATTCGTCGTCAGGTGCACCTGGGCCTCGTCTCCGTTGATGGTCACGGGCGCCACCGCCGCTTCTAGTACACCTGTCTGACCGTCGCCGCGCATGAAGTTGGCATATACGAAGTAGTCGCCGGGCGGAAGATCGGTCGAGCGGAACGTACCGTCACGCTGCGCGATCATGCCGCCCCCTGATGCGGCGGCATCGGAGCGGCTGGAGATGCCGACGCCCGCTCGTTGGGTGACTGGCGAGCCCGTCGAGTCCACCACCGTGGCGATCGCCCGGCCCATCGGTGCGCGCTGCAGGGTGATGTCGATCCCCGGCGTATCGTGGCCCGCCCGTACGCTGATCGTGCGGGCCATGGCGGGTGACGCGGTGCTTGGATAGAACGTTGGCGCAAACCCGAAACGGGGTTCCGGGCTGGCGCCGTTCTCCTGGAGCGGTGACGGTCCGTAGGACGGATAGGTGGCGGCGATGAAGTAGTCGCCCGGCGGAACGTCGTAGAGCCGGTACTCGCCAAGGTCATTCGTGACGCTGTTGGCACCGTTTCCGTAGTAGGGCATCAGCCGTCGAACGCCGGCCATGCTGTCCCAGCGCGATGCGCGCAGTTGAATGCCCTGGATCGGCTCCCCGTTGTCGTCAAGCACCTTGCCCGTGATGGCCCCGGTGCGATCCAGCCTGAACGTGATGTTGGCCGTCCCACCATCCGCCAGTTCGGCGGTTTCCGAGGACGTGCGGACATAGCCGCTGCGCACGTTGACGCTGATGTTGTAGCGCCCGGCCGGAAGTCCGTCAAAGGCGAAACGTCCCCCGGTGTCTGTCTCAACGCTCTTCGAGACCATGCCATAGGGCACGCCGCGCCCGCCGCCAATTGAGGATTGAATCTGGATGCTCGTGCCGCGCACGGGCGGGCGTCCGGTAGCCGGGTCGAGAATGGTGCCGCCGCTGATCGACACGGACGCGCGCTTCACGGGTGCGCCGGTGTCGCCGGCGATCACGACGCCGGTCAGCCTGCCCGTCCCGGCGACCGGCTTTGCGTCTGTGGTGGTGACCTGGCCCTGCGGCGCGGCCGGTGGAAGCGGTGGCGAAGGCTGGAGCCCGGATTCAGCCGACAGCAACAGGCCCAGGAATGTCACCCAAGCAATCGCGATCGCGCCCGCAACCCGCCATGTGTTCCGCATCGCCGCCCCCTGAGACCGCTTACTGTACTGGGGTCAGGTCCAAAGTGAAAGATCTTCTCCAACCGATTGGATCCAATAATCCGTATGAAATCTTCCCGTTTGGACCTGACCCCAGATCTTCAAGATCCGACCCGTTCGGTCGATTACCCGCAAGAGCGGATCGTTCATGTCAGACAGGTCTATGCCGGAGCCGTCACGAACCGGAAGCGCGGACGCCTGGAGCCGGATTCCCTGGCGAATCCACGTCATCGGGTCGTTGTCTGTCGTCGCTGGCGGCGCCATTTACTCGCTGTACCGGATTCTCACCTGGCGCGATGCGGACCAGGCCGCCCAGGTCCGGGCCGCGGCCACGACTCCATTGGACACCCACGGCTGGCCCTGGGTGTCGGTCACGCTGGTCCCCGTCGAGATGATCGCGGTGGCCGGCGCCGCCTTGCTGGTCGTGGCGTGGTTGCGCCACCGCCGGCACGCCTCCGAGATGATCGACATCGCCGTCCAGGTACAGAAGGAACTGCAGAGCCGCTTCGCCGACCTGTTCCGGTTCGCCAGCGAGGCTGTGTTCCTGCTCGACGAAGAGGGCCTCATCATCGAAGCCAACCAGCAGGCCGAACGCATCTACGGGTTCACGCACGCCGAGTTGCTGTCGATGAACGTCACGGCGCTGCGGGCACCGGACGTGCGGCTGAACGTGGTGCCCGAGATGGAGTATTGCAGGGAGCGCGGCAACCTGCGCCGCGAGACCATCCACGTGCGCAGGGACGGCACCCGGTTTCCCGTCGAATTCAGTGCCACCGCGATCCACGTCAACGGACGGCTGATGTACCAGGACATCGTCCGCGACATCGGCGAACAGAAACGCGGGGAGGAGCGGGTCCAGCAGGCCAACGAGCAGATGACCCGCCTCGTGGCTCAACTCGAGGAAAGCAACCGCCAGAACGGTGTGCTCAGCGAGATGCGGGAGTTCCTCCTCGCCTGCGCCACGCTCGGCGAGATTGGCCCTGTGGTGGCGAGGTCGCTCAACGTCCTGCTCCCCAACCTGCAAGGCGCCATCTTCCTGTTGAGCCCGTCCCGCACCGACCTCGAGATGGCGGCGCGCTGGGGCGGCTATCCGACTGCGCTCGACGACACGTTGTTCGCGCCGGACGCGTGCTGGGCCTTGCGCCGCGGGATGGCACACGTGGTGGAGGACGCGCACGCCGGCTTGGTCTGCCCGCACCTGCGTCACGCGTCACCGCACGGCTACGCCTGCCTGCCGCTGATGGCCCGCGGCGAGGTGCTGGGATTGCTGCACGTCCGATATCCCGGGGACGCGGATTCCGGCGACGCGACCAAAACGCTGGCGATCGTCCGTGAACTGGCATCGACGGTCACGGAGGTCTTGTCGCTGTCGATCTGGAACATCCGGCTGCGCGAATCCCTCAGTGACCAGGCCATCAGGGACTCCCTCACGGGCCTCTACAACCGCGCGTTCATGGAGGACGCGCTGCAGCGCGAGATCTACCGGGCGGGCCGGTCGCGCGGTCAGGTGGGCGTGATCATGGTGGACGTGGATCGCTTCAAGCGCTTCAACGACACGTACGGTCACGAGGCTGGCGACCTCGTACTGGCCGAACTGGCCACGCTGCTGAAGTGGCGCCTGCGGAAGGGCGACGTGGTCTGCCGGTACGGCGGCGAGGAGTTCGTCCTGGTCCTGCCGGACTCAAATCAGCACGACACGGTCGAACGCGCCAGCCAGTTGCGCGAGAGCATCCGGGGGCTCCGGCTGTCCTACGGCGGGCACGACCTGGGCACGGTGGCCGTGTCGATGGGCGTGGCGGTCTACCCGGAGAGCGGCTCGAAGTGCGCCGACCTGATGCGCGCGGTCGACGTGGCGTTGTACCAGGCCAAGCAGCAAGGCCGCGATCGCGTTGTGGTCTTCGACCGGAATGGCGCAGAGCCGGACGGGGGCGACGCCTCGGCCGGCGTCGCCGCGTAGGCCTTTCCTTCTTCCGTTGTATCCTTCACCGCGGGATCCTGGTCTGACCGTGGTGGAGGTTCGTGTGTACAAACGACGCTGGTGGACAGCCGCGGGGATCCTCGTGACCCTGACGGCGGGGCACATGGTCGCGCAGGGCCAGCAGAAGGTGCCAGGCGCCATCCGGGTCCAGGTCACGCTGGTCCCGATCAACGTCGTCGTGACCGACAAGGACGACAAGCCCGTCACGGACCTCACGCAGGGCGATTTCATCGTCCTCGAAAACGGCGTCCGCCAGGCCATCGCCCACTTCTCGCTGCAGACCCTGGCCGCCGCCGCACCGGCGACCGCAGAGACGAAGGCGCAACTTCGCAAGGTGCCGGTGGCGGATCTCCAGCCCCAGACACGGCGCACGTTCGTCATCGTGCTGGCTCGGGGGCGTCTGAACCGCGTGTCGAACGGCGTCGACGCCCTGATCGCGTTCGTGAAGAAGGACCTGCTGCCGCAGGACCTCGTCTCCGTGGTGGCCTGGAATCGCGCGACGGATTTCACGACCGATCACCAGAAGATCACGGACGTCCTGGAGCGGTTCAAGAAGTACCACGACGGCATCGAAGCCAAGATGGGACTGCGCTTCAGCGGCCTCGCGGCGATCTACGGCAGCAAGGAGATCCCGAAGAACCTCCAGCCCGATATCGACAGGGTGTTCGTGGCGCCAGGCGCGATCGCCGCACGCCAGATCCCGCCCGGAAGCATCACCGGCTCCGGCCAGTTGCGGGACGACTCGCGCCAGGCCGTCGACGGTCTCACGCGGATGGAACTGGACACGGCCGGAACGATGTCGGCCCTCGACCAGTTGCAGGTGGACGCGCTGACCGACCTCTCGTTCGACGATTACGTGTCGTCGAATGCGCAGACCATGCAGGATCTTCAGAACATCTACACGGCCGTCGAGTACCTGCGCTACATGGACGGCGAGAAGCACCTGCTGCTCTTCACCGAGAACGGGCTCTTTCTGCCGCGCCTCGAGAACGACAAGAGCCTTGCCGCGATGGCGAACGACGCGAGGGTGACCATCGACACGTTCCAGACCGGGGGCGTGGACCCGGCCGGCTTGCCGTCTGCGGCGGATGCGGCTCCGCCCGGCATGTTCAGCGCCAGTGGCGGCGGCGGTCGCGGGGGTGGTGGGGCTGGTGGTGGCGGCGGGAACCAGCAGCAGCGAAACGGGACTTTCAGCCGGATGTTTGCGCTCTCGAGCCTGCGTAACATCGCCACGCTGACCGGCGGGCGATCGTCCATCCACGGCGACATCGGCAAGGCCCTCGCGACGCTGAACGACGTCACGCGCGTCGAGTACCTGTTGGGCTATTACCCAAGCAGCAGCACCTGGGACGGCAGCTACCGGAACATCACCGTCCGCGTGAAGCGGCCTGGTCTCAAGGTGTCGTTTCGCCGGGGCTACTACGCGCGGGAGGCCCTGCAGCCCTTCGATCGAAAAGCCTTCCTGACGTACAGCCGCGTGGCGGCCGCCGGCCAGTACGAAGCGGAAATTCGGGATCTCAAGGTGTCCGCCGTAGCCAGGCCAGCCGCGGCGGCCCAGGGCGGCGGACAGGAAACGCAGATCGATCTGACCGTGGATGCCTCGCGCGTGCCCTTCACGGAGGAGGGTGGCCTGCACGTGGCCACGCTGCAGGTCACGACGTTCTACGGCGATGCGCGCGGCCGGTTCCTGGGTGACGCGTGGCAGACGCTGGAACTGAAGCTCAAGCCGGATACCTGGGCCCGCGTGCAGAAGGACGGCATCACCTTCTCGACGCGGGTGCCGCTGGCAGCCGAGGGTCAGACGTTCAAGATCGTGATCTACAGCTACGAGGCCGACCTCGTGGGAAGTGTGGTCACGAAACTGAAGAAATAGCGTCGATTACTGCTGGCCGTTCCCGTTGCCGTTGCCGCCGTTGCCGTTCACATGGCCGTGGCCGTTGTTGGAGTTTTCGCCGTTGCCGTGGCCGTTGCCGTTGCCCTGACCGTTGCCGTTGTTGCCGCCATTGCCGCCGCCATTGCCGCCGCCATTGCCGCCGCCATTGCCGCCACCATTCCCGCCACCATTTCCGCCACCATTCCCGCCGCTGCTGCTCCCGCCGCCACTGCTGCTGCCACCGCCGCCGCCGTTGCCGCCACCACCGAAGCCGCCGCCGCCGCCAAACACGGACGTGAAGTCGTCGCCGCCACGGACGTGGCCGCCGCTCACCGTTCCACCGATCGGGCTTTCGTAGATGCCGTTCGGGCCGGCGGAGAGGCAGAACACATTGCCCAGCAGGGCCGAGTCCTGGCTCGCGTCAGTCGCGGTCGCAAGCAGCGCGGAGTTCACGAGGTACGCATTGCCCCAGGGATCGGGACCGATCGGCGGAGACAGGTAGGCGCCGCGCCAACCGAGGCCGAACAGCGGTCCCACCGAGGTGCTCGTGGGTGTCGTGTACGCCGGGGTGTTCAAAACGAACTGGTTCTCCATCGTGTCCGAGTGGGTGCTGGTCCAATTCAACTCGCCGCCGTAGACATTCGAGGTCCACACCGACGTGGCGCCCGAACCAAGGTCGGAGGCTGTCGGTTGCTTGCCGTCGCTGACGAGCAGGTCGACCCGGTTGTACATCGTGCAGGCCGACGTGCCGGAGAACTTCAGGCATGGACCGATGTCGCGGGTGATCCGCGCCACCGAGATGGTGATGGCTTCGCAGTCTTCCTTCACCTTCACCCACTTGGCATCGTTGATGAAGTCCGCGATTGAAGGCGCCAGCACGCTCGTCAGTAACATCAGGACGAGCAGCATGATCGTGACTTCCACCAGCGACAAGCCGCGTTCGTTTTTCTTGAGCCCAACCATGACCATCTCTCCAGTGCCTGGCCCGCCGGTGTGGCGTGCCGTCGCTGGAGATAAGGGCAAGCCGCGTACCTCCCGGTTCGCGGAGCCCTCGATGGCCTCTGTTCGCTGTTTTTCCTAGAGTTTCAGGCGATTGCCGCGATCTGCACGGTCTGGCGTGACCTGCATTTACCGGAGGAGTAGCCTTTCGCAAGCCACAGAATGAGAGGGTGATCGTTCGGGCGCGAACCCTACAAGAGGCGCAGATCAGAACAACAGAAATTGTGGGGGCGCGGGCGGGGCTACGGGCGAGGCAGCCGGAACGACGCGTCGAGCGGGGGCAACTCGTAGATCACGCCGCGGCGGACAACCTCTACCATCGGGATCGACGTCAACGGGTAGATCGTCCGCAGGCCTTCGGCGAGCCGGACGTCGTGCGGCTCACCGAGCCTGTACCAGGCACCGTCGGTCATGACGATGGCACCGGTTTCCCACCCCTGTTTGCGGCGGGACGCAATCACCACGAGGTCCACATCCTCAAGGCCGGCATTCGCGCCAGGGATCAATCGGTCCGACTTCTCAGGACCTTCCAGCCTTCGGCGACGCCCTTCCGCACGATAGCGGCGGGCCCGTGTGCGGTCCCATCGCCAAAGCGCGTCCAACCCCGTGAGGGCGGGGTCTCCAATGGGATCGTTCGCCGCCCACGCCAGCAATCGCAGCGCGCCGCTGAGCGTGAGGTAGGTCGCAAGTTGCCCCACAGGCGTCCACAACGCGACGTAAAACACCGTGCCGACCAAACCCATCTGAACGTGGGACGTGCTGACGTCGCCAGGGTTCGGCCCGCCCCCTGGCGTCGCCGCAACCTGGCGTTCGGCGATCTTCCATGCGGCGTCCATTAGGGTGGCCGACGCTTGCCTGATGTGGGTGAGGTAGTTCCAGATCTGGATGCCGGCGCCCGCGAGGAGCGTCACAATCGTCGTCGGCAGGATCATCCGGCAGATCGGCAGGTTGTCGTAGCGCTTCCAGGCGCGCGCGGGCAGGAACGCCGCGACGAACCCGGCGATCCCGAACAGGACGTCGGCGACGAGGTACTGGAGGCGCTTCATAAAGAATCACTCCCGGAGTGACGATCCTCGCCGATCACGGTCAAGGAAATCACTCCGGGAGTGGTTGTCTCCCGCACCGAACCGCTGCCTCTTACTTGAAGAGCGGGTCCGGGCTCACGGTCATCTTCTTGGTGGCGACGTCCTTGCCGTCCACCGTCAGCGTGACCTTGTAGACACCGGCGTCAACCATCAGGCCGCCGCCCCCGCGGCCGCCACCACCACCGCCGCCGCCACCGCCCGCACCGCGGCCGCCGCCCGCGGGCGCGCCGGCCGTCACGCGGTTCAGGCCCCAGAACTGCGTCTGCAGCCCCTTCTTCGCGCTGGGTGTGAACTCGGCGATCGCGCCTCCCTCGAGGTCCTTGATCGTGATCTTCACGTCCTTCGCGTCGGCCTTCAGGTAGTAGTAGATGTTCTGGCCGACGCGCGGATTGTCGGCTTTCGCCATCTCGCCAAGCGTGTCACCCCGTCGCTCGTAGCGGTTCCACTTGGTCGTGTTCTTGATGTCGAACAGGTGCGCGGCTTCCCCGAACACCGCGGCCGTGAACTCCTTGATCGGGCCGATGTCCACGACCCAGAAGCCGCGGCCGTAGGTGGCAATCGCCATTTCGCGGTCACGCTTCTGAATGGCCATGTCGCGGACGACCGTGTTCGGCGCGCTCGTCGAGAACGCCGCCCACGTCTTGCCCTCGTCGATGCTCACGAAGATGCCTTTCTCCGTCCCGAGGTACAGGACGTTGGCGTTCTCCGGGTCCTGTTCGAGGTCGAACACCGCGGCGTCCATCCCCCCGCTGATGTTCGTCCACGTCTTGCCCAGGTCCTTCGTCACGAAGACGTATGTCTTGTCCTCGCTGTGCGTGCGGTAGCCGTTGAACGCCACGTACGCCGTGTTCTCGTCAAACAGCGACGCCACGGCGCGCTTGACCCAGCGGTCGCACGGGATGAGATCGCCCTTGATACCGGCCTTCGGCTTGCAGGCCGCATCGTAGAACTGGTCGGTGATCGACACCCACTTGTTGCCGCCGTCCGACGTCACCCACAGGTTGCCGTCGTCGGTGCCGGCCCACAGCAGGCCCGGCTTCTTCGGCGATTCCGACAGCGCGTACACCGTCGCCCACTGCAGGTTGGTCTTCTTGGCTTCGTCGAGCTTCGTCTTTTCGGCCTTCGACAGGTCCGGGCTGATCCGCACGAACGAGTTCGGTTCGCCCCGGCTCAGCGACTTCCACACGTACTGCGACGCCACGTAGACGATGCCGGGATTGTGCGGCGAGAGCACGATCGGGGCGTTCCACTGGTAGCGGAGCGCCTGTTCGCCGGCCTGGATCTGCTGCGGCGTGAGGCGCGGCGCCAGCGACGACGCCTGGCCCGTGTTGAGGTTCATCCGGCTCGACGCGCCGAACTGGCTCTCGTAGTAGATGTACTCGGGATTCCACCAGTCGCGGACCACGTAGAACGCGTCGCCCGTCGGCAGGTACGTCCAGTCGTTGGCGAACATGCCGTAACTGTTGCGGTTCTGCGACGGCCCGAGCCACGCACCGTTGTCCTGCGTGCCGCCCATGATGTTGTAGGGCAGTTCGTTGTCCACCCAGACGTCGTAGAACTGCTGGATGTTGATGGTGTTCTTCTGGCTCCAGTGCTCGCCGCCGTCCCAGCTTTCAGACAAACCGCCGTCGTTGCCGCTCAGGATGTGCTTGCCTTCCGCCCACACCACGCGGTGATCGACGTGCGTCTTGGAGGTGCCGCGTTCCCACGGGGCAACCGTGAAGGTCTTGCCCGAGTCCTTCGACACCGTCGTGTTGGTGTCGCCGCAGTAGACCACCTTGTCGTCGGTCGGATCGACCCAGATGCGGCCGTAGTAACCACCCTCGGTCTGGTTGACCTGCGCGCTGCCCACCTGCACGCCGCCACGGCCGCCGCGCCCGGCTTGCTGTGCCGCTGCGCCCGGCGTTGCCGCCGGCTGCGCTGCCGCAGGTGCCGGGGTCTGTCCGCGGCCCGCTGGTTGCCCCAGCGGCACCTGTGGCTGGACAATCACGGGCGATGTGATGGTCGGCGGGGGCTGCTGCTGCTGAACGCCCACCGCCTCGCGCGCCTCGTTGGTCTCGTCTTCGCGCGCCTGCGCGGCCGCATCGAGCACCACGGCGTCTTCCTGCGGAACCGCCGGCCCGCCTGGCGCCGACACCTTGTACTCCGTCATCTTCTTCCAGGTCTTGCCCTGGTCGTCGGTGCGGTACACGACGCCATTCATCTTCACCGGCTGCAGGATGGCCAATGCCGGCGCGTAGAGGTTCTCGATGACGTTGCGGTTGATCAACTGGTAGCGCGCTTTGGCCGCCACGGAATCCGCCGCCGCCACCGGTTTAGCCATCAGTTTGTCGACCTCGGCGTTGCTGACCAGCAGGTCCTTGTCGTCCGCCAGCACCTTCTTCGCCGCCGCGTGCAACTTGGCCACGTCCACGCCGCTCTTGGTCACGAAGTCCTTGTCGGCGACAAGGGCGTTGAACTTGGTGACGAGGTCAGCGTCAGCCGCGCCCGTGACCGCTTCGAACTTGGGCGCCAGCGCCGCGAGTTCCGGGTTGATCTTGAACCCCTTGAACTTGGCGATCGTGAAGCCGTCGCGGAACAGGACGGTGCCCTGTGCGCCGCCGCCGAATCCGCCACCGCCGCCGCCCTGGCGGCCGCCGCCGCCGGCACGGAAGTTGGCCGCGCCGTCCGCTTCGCGGAAGCCCACCACGACCTCTTCGTCAACGCGGGCGTAGACGATCCGCGGGTTCTTCTCGAAGATCGCCAGACCCGTCCGGCCCGTCGGCGTGCCCTTGGCTGGCAAACCGCCCTCGATCCGCGCCCACGTCTTGCCGCCGTCCGTCGTCTTGAACAGGCCGTTGTCCGGATCGCGGTCGTCGTACGTCCACGCCCGGCGGTAGTGCTTGTAGGAATTGACGATCACGATGTTGGAGTTCTGCGGGTCGATGACGAAGTCGCCGACGCCGCGGTCGATGACGCCCTTCTCGTTCTTCGGCCCGAGGTTGGTCCACGTCTTGCCGCCATCGATGCTCTTGAAGAGCCCGCGCTCGCAATCCATGTCGTTCGAGTAGAGCTTGCCTTCGGCGGCTGCGTACACGATGTCCGGGTTCTTCGAATCCACGGCCACCATCGGGATAAAGTAGCTCTTCTCGAGGCCGATGTGCGTCCACGTCTTGCCCGCGTCGGTGGACTTCCAAATGCCGTTGCCGTGGGTGCTCGAGCGCGCGTGCATCGGTTCGCCCGTGCCGAGATAGAGGATGTTCGAGTTGGACGGCGCGATCGCCAGCCAGCCCATGCTCTCGGTCCCGTACTTCTCGAAGATCGGTTCGAAGTGCGTGCCGCTGTCAACCGTCTTCCAGACGCCGCCGGTGGCGCCCAGCACGTAGTAGGTCTGGCTCTGGCCTCGCGGAACCGCGATGCCGGAGATGCGACCGGAGAACGTCATCGGACCCACCCAGCGCCAGCTGAACTGGTTGTAGTCGTCGGCCGTGACGGGGCTCTGCGGCGCGTTCTGGGCGAAGTTGACGACGCCCAGCACGCACAGCAGTGCCACGAGGGAAAGATAAAAGAACGTTCGCGATGATCTGAACACTGCGCCTCCTTCTCCCCCCGCGCAGCACGCACGGGCGGTAGATCCCCGAGAGTCTACCGCACTCGGGGCCCGGCAGTGATATCCTCGGCCCGCGCCCCTGCCCCCGAAGGAGCATGCCGGTGAAGTGGCCGTCGACTGGACCCGTCCTGGCCGTGGTGTGCGCGCTTGGGGCCGCGATCGCGTGCGGCCCGAAGACGCCTCCGTCCACATCACCGGCGCCACAGCCTCCGCCGGTGGCAAACCCGGCGCCCGCGACACCGCCAGCCGCGACACCGCCTGCCGCACCGCCGGCGACGCCGGCGCCCCCTGCCGCTCAGGCGCCCCCCGCACAGGGCGCGCCGAAACCACCGGCGCCCCCACCGCTCCTCGGTCACCTCTCGCGCGCTGATCTGCAGGCCTACGCGTCGTGGAAGCCGCTGTTCGCGCCGCAGGTCCCCTACGTGCCCGACGCGGCCGCCGTCGCCGCGATCAAGGCGAACGCGAGGGGCGTGACCGCGCTCCTCATCATGGCCACGTGGTGTCCCGACAGTAAGCGCGAGCTGCCTCGCTATTTCACGATCATGGACGCGGCTGGTGTGCCGGACTCCATCCTCACGATGGTGGGCGTCGATCGGTCGAAGAAGGACACGGAAGGCCTGACCGAGAAGTGGACCGTCTCCCGCGTCCCGACGTTCGTCTTCTTCCGCGACGGACAGGAGATTGGACGCTTCGTGGAGAAGCTGCCGGCCGGCAGCACGAGCACGCTCGAGGCCGAGATCGCGAGAGTCCTGGGTGAGAGGAAGTAACGGTCTGGCGGGCTATCGATCGCCGCCGGTGCCGTAGAGCGATTCCGGCGTCGGCCACGGAACAGCCGCCAGCACCTCGGGTGTGACCGTCGGCAGCGTCCGGTGCGGAAACGTGAAGGCCAGCATCTGCTGCGGCGCCGGCGTCCGCACCGGGATCCGGTACGTCCGGCCCGCACGCACCTGCGACGACGTCAGCCCGTTCGCCTGCATGATGGCCCTGACCGACGTGCCGTACCGGCTCGCCAGCGCCCCCAGCGTCTGCCCGGGCTGCACCACGTGCGGAATCGTGAACGCGGGCGGCTTCATCAGCTTCTGCGCCACCAGCATCGGGTGCACCCGGCGGCCCAGTTCCTGCGCAATCGGGCTGTAGAACCGCACGTGGTAGTGCGTGCGGTGCCCGGTCACGTGCCGGATGATGGCGTTCGGAGATCCGGAGACGAACCCGAAGATACGATCCAGCCAGGCCTTGTCTTCGCCGTTCTTCAGCGCGTATTGATACAGCAGCCGCTGGATCCGGGTGTCGAGCAGGATCGTCTCGACATCCGTGCAGACCACGATCGCCCGCACCAGCGCCCAGTTGCGGGGCATGTCGAGGTTGGTCGACGCGCCCGGCGTGAACCACGTGCCCTTCCCGGGCAGGTAGTAGTAGCCGAGATCGGCGTCCCTGCCGCCCTGGTGCGTCTGATGACGGTGCAGGTGCCCGCCGTCGGCGTCACTGATGTCGCCGACGAAGATCGGCGGGGTGTCCGGGTAGAGTTGATGCACCGTGCTCACGGCGGTGCGAATGGACTCCATCGTCTCGGCCGTGCCCCACGTCTCGGCGCTCGGCGCGACCTGCCACATCGGATCTGCGGGTAGTTGCACGGCGTTGATCAGCACCGCGCTGCTCGGGGCCCCGATCGAGAGCGACCCCAACGATGACGGGTCCACCGACACGCGGCTCATCAGTTCGTCGTCGCTGGCCTCGAGGAGGGCGGACGGCGGCTTGGCGACGACCGCCTCAACCACCACGCTGCGGGCCGGATCGGCAGCCGGTGCGACGGGCACTACAACAGTGCCCCACATTGGCCAGGCCGCCAGCCAAAGACCGGTGATGATTTCCTGTGGTGTCATTCTCGAGACGGTCGGTGCAATGTCGCCCAGATAGACGATCGAAGTCAAGGCAAACTGCGCGTCTTCGTGTTTTGTTCGCCGCTCGAGCCAGGATTCCTGGATCTTCCGGACCCGCCTCGGTGCATACTTCGCAGTTGAGTTCAGGCCCCCACCTGGCCAAAACGAGGAGACCGACCGTGAAGCGAACCATCGCATCCGTGATGCTTGTGTGTGCCCTGATCTTCCTGGCGGTCTCGGGTGCGCCGCATGCCCAGACGCAGGCCGCCAAGGACGGCGAGTCCAAGTTCTGGACAGTGGCCGGCCTGCGGCACGGACCCAGTTTCTTCCGCCGGAACTTCCTGGTGGAAACCACACCCCTCAAACCCGGCGTGATCGATTTCAAGCACTACAAGACGTACACGGAGACGGTGGAGTTCCTGAAGCGCTGGGCGCAGCAGTACCCGGAGTTGGTCGACATCTACGTGGTGGACAAGAGCTTCAGCGGTGTCGACATCTACCAGGTGACCGTCACGAACAAGAAGACCGGCAAGGCCACCGACAAGCCGGCGATGTATGTCGAGGGCAACCGGCACTCGGGCGAGGTCACCGCGGGCGAGTCGGCGCTGTGGCTGTTGAATCACATGCTGACCAACTACGGGAAGGACAAGGACGTCACCAGCCTGCTCGACAGCTTCACGTTCTACTTCCGCCCCGTCAACAATCCGGACGGCAACCTGCTCTACCTCGAGACCGCCCAGACGCTCCGCAGCACGGTTCGGCCGTACGACGATGATGGCGACGGCCTGCTCGACGAGGACCCGGCCGAGGATCTCGACGGCGACGGATTCGTCCGGCAGATGCGCATGAAGGTGCCGATGGGCCAGGGCGACTCCGTGATTGACCCGCGCGATCCCACCGGGCGGCTGATGCGCCGCGTCCGGCCCGGCGAGAAGGGCGATTACAGGGTGATGGCCGAAGGCATCGACAACGACAAGGACGGCCGCATCAACGAGGACGGCATCGGCGGCCTCGATCTGCACCGCAACTATCCCGAGAACTGGCGGCCCATGACGGAAGCGACGGGACGCGCGTACACCCAGGGTGGCGCGGGTGAGTACCCGCTGTCCGAGCCCGAGACGCGGGCCGTCGTGACGTTCCTCCTCAGCCACGCAAACGTGTCCGTCGTCAACACGATGGACACCACGGTGCCCATGCTGTTGCGGCCGCCCTCCACGTCGGCCAGCGAAGACCGGATGTACCCGGAGGATCTGGAGCTCTACAAGACATTCGACGCGAAAGGCAAGGTCATCACCGGCTACGCGCGCGCCGGCGACGTGTTCAACGACTACAGCAACGGCGCCGGACAACCGCTCTTCGGCCATAGCCCGGACTTCGGCTACTTCCAGTACGGCGCCATCTGGTACGGCGACGAGTTGTGGAACGGCGGCAACGTCGGCGACTACAACAAGGACGGCGTGACCGACGAACTCGACCGCCTGAACTACAACGACAAGGAGCTGAAGGTCAGCCGCTTCCAGCCGTGGACCAAGGTGATCCATCCCGACTACGGCGAGGTGGAAGTCGGCGGGTGGAATCCCAAGTTCTGGAGCCAGAACCCGCCGCCCGAGTTGCTCGAGATCTGGGCGGAGAAGGAGGCGCGGTTCAACCTGCTGCTCGCCAGCAGCCTGCCGCACGTGGTTATGACAGACCCGAAGGTGACCGGCGAAGGCGACAACTACACGATCACGTTCGACGTCGAGAACCAGGGGTTCATCCCGACCGCGCTGCGCCAGGCGCAACTGGTCAAGATCGTGCGGCCCGACACGGTGACGCTGGTGTTCCCCGATGGCATGGTATCGCCATCCGTGATGGGCGGCGGGCGGGGCGGGCGCGGTGGCCGCGGCGGTGGCGGGCGGGGCGGCGAGTTCGGGGGACCGCCGGCGGCGGCAGCGACGCCTGCGGCACCCGACAAGGTCACGCTCGTGGAACCGAGTGGCCGCGCGGTCGTCACGCTCGACCGGCTCGCCGGAAGCGAGAAGAAGGCGACCACGTTCAAGGTGAAGTTGAACGGGATCACCGGCACCGAGTGCACCGTGCGCTACGCGTCCACGCGCGGGGGCGTCGTCGAAAAGAAGATCTTCATCGGCAAGAAGTGACGTCGGGCGGCCGAAGCCGCCGCACGTGGTGGATCGATGGCTGAACGGAAGACGGCCGGCAAGGTGCGCGCACGATTGGTCGCGCAGGTGGACGCGGCGTGGGAGGCCTTCACGGACTCCTACGCCGGCCTGTCGCCGCGCGACCTCGTCGAACCTGGTGTCACGAAGGCATGGTCCGTGCGCGACATTATCGTGCACATCACCGTCTGGGAAGAGGAGGCCCTGAAGCACCTGCCCGGGGTGCTCGAGGGCCGGCGGCCACCCCGTTACTCCGTGACGTATGGCGGCATCAATGCCTTCAACGCGTTGATGACCAAGCAGCGG